>OLOD01001230.1_pt1 | contig 16869 bp, 8 predicted proteins | sample 1671921 | NCBI WGS metagenome assembly OLOD01 (sample SAMEA3136626, study PRJEB25190) | human gut metagenome | biome: human gut; feature: human-associated habitat; material: faeces | place: Austria | collected 2013
CGGCCGGGAACCACAACGGCCAAAGCAGCCCGATCTGGTTATTTCGGATATCATGATGCCCGGAATGCCCGGAACAGAGTTATGTGCCAAGATCAAGAACAATATAGAAACCTGCCATATACCTGTCGTTCTTCTGACTGCCCTTAGTGCTCCCGAACGTGAGTTGGAAGGATTGAGAATTGGAGCGGATATTTATGTGGTGAAGCCATTTAATATGCGGCGGCTGGTGATGCAATGCAATAATCTCATTAATACCCGCAGACTTTTACAGAATAAATATGCCCATCAATTGGATAGCAAGGCGGAGAAGATTGCAACGAACGAACTCGACCAGAAGTTTATCGAACAAGCTACTCAAGTGGTGGAAGATAATATGGAAAATCCCGAATTCAGTGTAGATGCTTTCTCACGGGAGATGGGGGTGGGGCGTACTGTCTTATTTCAGAAGATAAAAGGTATCACGGGAAGTACACCAAATAATTTTATCATGAATCTCCGTCTGAAAAAGGCTGCGTATTTTCTGCTGAATGCTCCGGAGATGAACATTTCGGATATTGCTTACCGGTTAGGATTTGGAAATCCTCAATACTTCAACAAATGTTTTAAAGAACTTTTTGATATAGCTCCTACACAGTATAGGAAATCTCATGATGCCCCTTCCGATCCCTCTGTAAGGTGATTAAAATAAGTCATCTGAATTTTTAGACTAGATAAAACGAACAATTCGATAGGGTGCAATATGCTCAAATGCGATACTTTTGTGGCGTTGGATCATGCCAGCTTGTACTTGAGTTTTCTTTAATTAGGTGTGTCCGCACACACTTTTATTTAGCAGACCAAGTATGATATAATCTTTATTCTAATATAATAATTATTGTATAGTATTATGAAAGACGATTACCTATGTAATAAATAAAAGATAACATCTTACAGGAGAGAGCCAATGTATTTCTCCTAATTAATTAAGTAGTGAGTAAAACCTTGATAATTAACCAATTTAATTTTATTCTAGTTATGAAAAATTTGCAGAGTAGGACAAAAGTGCGATTGTTGCAGTCGTTTCTTTTGATTTCCTTGAGTCTCCTTTTCCTTGTCCATCCGGCTTATGCTCAAGGCGGGTTTGCAGTGAAGGGAGTTGTTGTGGATAAAACAGGATTTCCTTTGCCTGGCGCTAACGTGATGGAGAAAGGAACATCTAATGGGACAATTACGGATTTAGATGGTAATTTCTCATTGAATGTTTCAAAGAAGGGAGTTACTTTGACTGTATCATTCATGGGATATACCCCTAAAGAGGTAGTAGTGAAAGATAAAACAATGAATATTACGCTTGAAGAGAACTCTAAGTTACTGGACGAAGTAGTGGTAGTGGGTTACGGTACGATGAAAAAGCGTGATGTGACGGGAGCTATTACTTCCATCTCAAGTGAGGCTATTGAGCAGAAAATGGCTACTAATGTTTTTGAAGCACTGCAAGGTACTACTGCCGGTGTACAGGTAGTGTCAGGTTCGGGACAGCCCGGTGAGTCTTCTTCTATTAAAATTCGTGGTACTTCCACTTTCTCCGCCGAAGGAGTGACTCCTCTTTATATTGTAGATGGTGTGCCTTTGGAAAGTATCGACGGTATCAATACCAATGATATTACTTCTATGGAGATTTTGAAAGATGCTGCTTCTGCAGCTATCTACGGTTCCCGTTCGGCTAACGGTGTGATTATTATCACTACCAAGAGCGGTCAGGAAGGTAAAGCCCGTATTGATATCAAGTATAATCACTCATGGGGTACATTGTCTCATAAGGTGCCACAGGCAAATCGCAAAGAGCGTCTGTTGTACGACCAGTACCGCAAAGAGTATTTTGAAACATACGGCGGAGGTAATCCTGACGAAAGTAGTGATATACTGAATGATCCGTTGAACTCTTTCTTTAATGTAGACAATGATTATCTGGACATGATTACGAGCACTGCGCAGAAAGATCAGGTGGATATCAGCGTAGGTGGCGGTACGAAGAAACTGAAATATTTCATCAATACCGGTTATTATAACGAGAAAGGTATTATTTCCAATACCGGTTTTCAAAGATTAAATACTCGTATCAACTCCGATTATTCACCGACAGACTGGATGAATATGGGTAGCCGTATTTCTTTGACTTATTCTAAGAAGAAAGGTCTGAATGAAGGTACATTATTGAGTGCGGTATTGACTCGTCGCCCTTATTTCAATACTTATTATCCGGATGGCTCTTTGGTTGGAGTGTTTAATGGTCAGAAGAACCCTATTGCACAGGTTAATTATACAACTGACTTTACAGACTCTTATAAGGCGAACTTTTTCCAGTTCTTTGAAATCAAATTCAACAAATATCTGAAGTTCAGAGCCAATATCAATGCCAACTTCTATCTGGACAAGCGCAAAAAACTCGAACCGAGTCTTATCACCGATGAATGGCAGAAACAGAATAAGGGCTATTCTTATAATTACTTGAACTGGAACTGGATGAATGAAGATTTCATCACTTATGCACGTAAGATCAAGGGACATAATTTCAGCGCAATGGTGGGTGTCAGTGCTCAACAATGGCGTTATGAAAATGAAACCTTTGTAGGTTTGAATTCATCCACCGACTTTATTTATACGATGAATGCCTTTGCTGCTAATTTGGATTTGTCTTCTACGGGATCTACCTTGAGCAATCACTCCATGGCTTCTGTCTTTGCACGTGTGACGTATGATTATCTGGGAAAATATCTGTTTACAGCGAATATGCGTCGTGACGGTTCTTCCCGTTTCGCGAAAGAAAACAAATGGGGAAATTTCCCGTCAGTGTCAGTGGGATGGCGTTTCTCTGATGAGAAGTTCATGAAGTTCTCGAAGAAATTCCTGGAAGATGGTAAGATACGTGTAAGTTATGGTATTACGGGTAATGAAGCGATCGGAAACTATGACTATATTTATTCTTATTCTCCGAATTCTATCTATGACGGAGTGGGTGGTGTTATTCCGACCCGTATCGGTAAAGACAACCTGAAATGGGAGGAAACCAAACAGTTCAACCTTGGTTTGGACTTGAATTTCTGGAATAGCCGTTTGACGATTACTGCCGATTACTACGATAAATATACAGACGGTCTGTTGGCAAACTACCAATTGCCTAAAGAATCCGGTTTTGCATATATGAAGACAAACGTCGGTGAGATGAGTAACCGCGGTTTTGAAATTGCCGTTACCGGTGATATTATCCGCACAAAGGACTGGAAGTGGAATGCTTCTTTCAATATCTCCAGAAATATCAACCGCATTGAGAAACTGTCTGAAGGTAAGGCATATATGGAAGGTGATATCTGGTGGATGCAAGAAGGCGGCCGTGTAGGTGACTTCTATGGATTTAAAAGCGCCGGTATCTTTGCTTACGACGAATCGAACGCTTTTACAGATAAATGGGAACAACTGACTCCGGTATTTGAAAATGGTGTATTCCAATACAAGTATTTATTGAATGGAAAGGAATATGCAGGTGATATCCGCCAGAAAACGTTACCGAACGGCAAACCGTTCCGTGGTGGAGATTACAACTGGGAAGAGCCGGAAGGAACTCGTGATGGTGTGATTGATGATAATGACCGTATGGTGATTGGTAATGCCATGCCTGATGTGACCGGTGGTTTGAATACAACCGTGACTTGGAAAAGCGTAAGCTTGTATTTGGGATTCTATTATTCTTTGGGAGGACAGATTTATAACGCTGCCGAACATAATCGTAATATGTTCAAATATACCGGAACCACTCCTTCACCGGAAGTCATTCATAATATGTGGTTGCATCCGGGCGATCAGGCCATCTATCCGCGTCCGTATAACGATGATTTCAACAATGCGCGTATGGGTAACTCGTTCTATTTGGAAGATGCTTCATTTATCCGTTTGCAGAACGTACGTATAGCCTATGATCTTCCTGAAAACTGGATAAAGAAGCTGATGTTGAAGAATATAAACATCTACGCTTTTATAAACAATGCATTGACATGGACCAACTATTCGGGATTCGATCCTGAATTCTCTACAAGTAATCCTTTGCAGGTAGGTAAAGACTCTTATCGTTATCCGAGAAAGAGAGAATATGGTATTGGTTTTTCTGCTAACTTTTAATTGAAAATATCGTATGAAGAATATAAAATATTTTGTTGGAGCTGTATGCTTGGCTCTATCATTGAATAGCTGTTCGGACTTTCTGAATGAGGAACCGGTGAGTGAAATCCCGGCAGGTGACATGTGGCAGACCGCTCGTGATGCTAAGGCAGGTATAAATGAAATCTACGGATTGCTGCGTTCCACTCTACGCGAGAATTATTTTTATTGGGGTGAATTCCGTTCGGATAATGTAGCTCCCGGAGCACCGGTGATGGCCGATCAGGCACGTGTGATTAATAACCTGATGTCTACGGACGAGAAATGTGCGAAATGGACAACCTTGTATCAGATGATTAACCAGACCAATCTGGCCATCAAATATGTTCCTAATATCAGTATGCCCGACGTGGCAGACCGTAACGATTACCTCGGACAAGCGTATGCGCTACGTGCTTTGGCCTACTTCTATGCTATCCGTGTCTGGGGAGACGTACCTTTGTTTATAGAACCTACTGAAAAGTATTCGGAGGCTATTTACAAGGAACGTACAGATAAGAATTATATTCTGGAACATGTTATTCTTCCGGATCTGAAGAAAGCGGAGAGTCTGATTAACCGTAACAAGAATTTTGAACGCAAACGTATTTCTATCTGTGGCGTATGGGCTATCATGGCAGACGCCTATATGTGGGCTGAAGAATATAATCTGGCCGATCAGACCATTGATAAGATGGCAACTATTGCTTCCAAGAAAGGCGGTCGCTTTGTGGACTTCGAACCTAACATTGCTACTTGGCATACCATGTTCACGGAAGAGCTGACCAATAAACCGTCTGATGATACACCGGAAAATGATGAATATAACTCCAGAGAGTTTATTTTCCTAGTTCATTTCAACATGGATGAAGTCGGCACGAATGGTTATAGTTATATGTATCAATGGTTCTCCGGTTCAGGAAACCGTGCGGCGGTTATGTCCGACAAGTTTATGAGCATCTTTGATGAAAAGGACATGAAAGGTGATTTGCGCAAAGATTATATGGTGAAGTATTACCAGAATGGAAATGAATTGCGTAAATATATGGCGGGTGATATTAGTAATTCTTTGAATAAGACTTGCGAGGTTGCTTATCCGATCTATCGCTATACAGATATGATGTTGCTTCAAGCAGAAGCTCGTGCTCATCAGGGTAAATGGGGTGAGGCTTTGGAACTGGTGAAATCTGTACGTGACCGTGCCGGATTGAACACGCTGACTGAAAATGATTTTGCTTCAGAAGAAGAAGTCGTTAATTATATTTTGCGTGAACGCCAAGTGGAATTAGCTGGTGAAGGACGTCGCTGGTTTGACTTGGTACGTACCGGAAAGTGGAAAGAAGTGATGAAACCTATCAACGGAATGGAGCAGGACGGTAATGAACTTTTCCCGATCCACTATTCACATATTCTGGAAAATCCGAAGATTGTGCAGAATACGTATTATGGCAATACTAACAACTAAAAAGATAGAAACGATGAAAAAGACAATATTATATAAGGCTCTTTTCTTTTGTTGGGCCATTCTGGCGTTGACCGGTTGTGATCTGGACTTACAAAAGAACTATGACTATGAACCGTCGGTGGATGATCCGTATGTAAAAGTGACAGCGTGGGAATATTTCCAAGATCACAAAGATATGTTCTCGGAGTTGATAGCAGCTATTGAGTATACAGGTCTGAAGGATTATTATACCCAGACTGATAATAAATATACTTTTCTGGCTTTGAATAATACAGGTATGCAGCTGTATCGGGAGAATGAATTTGCAGGTGCGGCATCCATTACAGATTGTGATAAAGAGAAAGTAACGAACATGTTGCTTTATCACATTGTAGACGGTGAATATAGTTCTTATGGACAGTTGCAGGTGGAACCTATGTTCGTATTGACGATGCTGAAAGGAGAGAATGGGCTGATGACAATGTCTGTATGGAAAAATCCCTGGCAGGCTGCAGTCGGTAAGATTCTGGTGAATCAGACCGGAAGCAACGGGAAATCTCCACAGCGTCAGGCTAAGACCAGCAACATTCTCCCGACGAATGGTGTGATTCATATATTTGAGAACTATTGCAAATATTCCAAATAACCACAGTTAATTAAAAAGAGAACTAATTATGATTCGTAAAATATATACCTTATTAATACTAGGACTTTGCTTGGGCTTTGCTGCCTGTAGCGACGATAATGATGGTCTGGATCCTAATGCGGCTGCTCCTGTGATTAAATTCCCGATGGAACAACTGGATGTGGATTTAAATAAAGTGGATAATCTGCCGGTGGTGGCTGTCATTAAGTCGCAGGCCGGACTCCGGAGTGTGACAATGAAATTGCAGACGGTAGAGGGAGTGACCGAATATAAAACGGTGACTGAATTCTTTAATCCCAATTCTTACAGCTTGTCTGAGAACTTGGAATATAATGCTAACTACGAAGCCTTTATCATTGAGGCTACGGACAAATTGAACCATGTGACGAGTGGGACTTTGCCAATTGCTGTTACCGATGTAATGGCACGTCCTGTTATTACATTCGATCCGGAAGAGATTGTATATGATGAAATGGATGAGGAACCTGTTATGCCTCGTACTACTTTTAAAATTGTTTCGGAGGCAGGTTTAAAGAAAGTGGAAAGATTCTTAGTTTCTACTGACGGACAAACATCGAAAGGTGGTGATGTGCTGAATGGTGACAAAACGTTTGAGTATAATGAGTTGATAGAATATAAAGAAGGTGATAAGGGATTTAAAGTGAAAGCTGAAGATATATATGGTAATATCACAATTTCTACTTTGCAGGTGTCGTATAAGACAGTTCCGGTTCCTGTATTGACCTTGGGTAACGAACTTATTTCTACTGATGAGGGAGTGGAAACGGAAGTCCCGATGCATATTGAATCGGTTCGTGGTGTCAGAGAAGTAGTTATTTATCGTGTAGAAAAAGGAATCGAAACGGAAATTTCACGTAAAGAATTTAGTGGTGATAAGAATTTAGATTATACTCCAAAAGTACAGCTTACGGAAGAAACTTCTCAAATCAAAGTTGTTGTATCCGATGGTAGAGAAGGAAAAGATGTGAGTGGAACAGTGAAGACTTATGTTAGTATGGAAGTTGTTGATCTTCAGGTAGGTAGCCAAAAATTAGCGAACGCTGATCCATTTGCTTTGATTTCTTTGAAGGATATGAAGACTTATTCTGTGGATGAGGCTATTGTGAGTGAAGAAAGTGCTAAAAATATCGATATAAAATTCTATGTGGCATCTAATAGTGGAGTGATAACTTTCCGTCTTTACTCTCCGGAAAATGTAGATGGTAAGAATGGAGAATATGCAGGGAGTACAGGTCAGTTAACAGCCTTGAAGAAAATGAATATGACACGTTTTGCTAAATTGCCTAATTTTGATTATGAACAGGCAACTCGTTCGTCTATTGAAGAAGAGTTCGGAAAAGCGACAACAGCCGCTAGGGCAGATGTGAATGTTGGAGATATTATTGGATTTAAGACGGGAGGTTCTTCCAGTGCTGGCGGTGGAAGAATTGGTGTTATTAAAATTGTTGATATATCCGATAAGATGGGTACCGATGCAACAAAACGTATCGCGACGGTTGAAATCAAGTTCCCTAAAAAGAAATAATGCTGGGTAATGCTACGTACCATCTAAAGTATGAATAGAAAACTTCTTTTCGATTAAGACTAAACTTTCATTTCATTAGAAGTAAAGTTATTGTCTATCGGATATAAACTATAAACGGAGCTTTCATTTTTATAAATGCAAGTTGCATTTTTAAAAACAAAGCTTGCGTTTATAGTTTATAAATAAGATAAGGGAAGTTTGCAATGAAAGGAAAGGAAGTTTGCCATCAATAGAGAACAACTTTTCTATTAATAGGCAAAGTGGAAGTTAACAGGATCTTTCCAGGTGAACCGTAGCGTATACGAAAGATGCGACTGATAACAGGCACGATGATTAAGTAACCATGTGCAATAGCTGAAAGTAATATGAGAAAACATATATATGGGCATTTCCTCTTTTTATCTTTGGTCGGACTGATGCAGTTGACGCTTAGTTGTTCTTCCTCTGACGAAATAGACCCTTTGAAACCGGAAGAGGGAGATACTCCTTTGGAAAAAGAGGAATATACTTTTGTAAATGTGGAGTACCGGAAATGGCAGAACGGAACTTTTCAAGCGTGGACAACGGCAGACTCAAGAGAGACCCGAACCATTGATCGCATGAATTGGTACACTCCTTCTTCGGATTATAGCCGGACTGCCTGGGGAGGACGAATAGGCTTGCAGCCATCTTCAGTAATTGGAAAAGAAGGTTTTTTCCGAGTGGCTAGTTGCGCAGGACGTTCTTATTTGCTCGACCCGGATAATGGAGCCGTTATTATTCATGGAATTCAGCATGTCCGTCCGGGAGAATCTACTGCACATAAGAAGGCTTTCAGCACTCGATATGGTAGTGAAGCACGATGGAGTGAAGAGACAGGTAAACTGATAGCGGACAATCATATAAACTATATTTCGTATGGATCGAACCGCATTGAAGCATTTCCTGCGGCGGTACGCAACAACCTGCTGACACCCAAGACGCAAAAGATTGCTTATGCGGAGAATCTGTATCTGCTTCGTACGTTTATGTGGGATATGAGCAAGAATTTAGGCTATACGTTTGATGATGACAAGTACAATCGCCTGGTTCTTCTTTTCGAACCGACGTTTGCTGCTTACATAGATCATCTTGTACAGGAAAAGACTGCTTTATTTGCCGGTGATAAGCATTTTATCGGTTTCTATCTCGACAATGAACTACCGTTTGCCAGCTATCAGAATACTGACCCTTTGCGAGGAATCGATCTGAAGCATTTCCTGTCCTTGCCCGAACGTTATAAAGCAGCACGGGAGTATGCAGAAAAGTTTATGCAAGATAATGGTATAGCCTCTGTCGGAGCGATCACCAAGAAAGATCAGGAAGACTTTCGGGGGATGGTTGCCGAATCTTATTATCAGTTGACTACTGCTACCGTCAGGAAATATGATAAAGAGCATTTGATTTTGGGAACACGTCTGCACGATTGGAGTAAATATAATCAGAAAGTAGTGGAAGCGTGTGCCCGTCATTGCGATCTTGTTTCCATCAACTATTATGCGCGTTGGCAACCGGAAACCGATTTTCTGGCAAACCTGAAAACCTGGTGTGGAGCGAAACCTTTTTTAGTTTCGGAATTCTATACGAAAGCAGAAGATGCCAGTTATCAGGGAACTGGATATGCCAATACCGAAGGAGGTGGATGGCTGGTGCATACACAAAAAAATAGAGGTGAGTTTTATCAGAACTTTTGCCTTTGTTTGCTGGAAACCCGAAACTGTGTGGGCTGGGTACACTTTGAGTATAATGACGGCTACGATTCTGATGGAAAAGCTTCCAATAAAGGAGTGGTGTCCATCGAATATGAACCTTATGGATCTTTCCTGTCGCAGATGCGGCAGTTGAATCTTGCAGTTTATTCATTGATCGATTATTATGATAAAAAATCGGTTCAATAGATTAATGGAAACTTTAAAAAGACAAATTGAATATTTAGAATTAAAATAGTTATGACCATGAAGAAGTTTAGTTTATTGGCAATCCTTTTAGGATTTAATATAGCTTTGGGAGCATGTTCCGATGATGATGCCGCTCCTGTAGTACAAGATGAAATCTTTCAACTTCCGGAAAAAGCTTATGTGCTGGCGGAGCAATCCAGACGGGCTATTGTCATCAGAGATGCGGAAACGCATCGCAATATTTGGAGTTGGGATCCTTATACTGCCTGTGTGCCTGCTGCCCAACAGGGTTGGTTTGTCAATCCGAGCGAAGTAAAACCGGTTTTCAATAGACGCTATATTTTAATGACTGCCTCCGGCGGAGCTGTGGCTTTAATCCGTTTGTCGGATCATAAATTAATGTTCTATGCAAATTGCGGACAGAATCCTCACTCCGCGGAGGTATTACCCGATGGAAATATTGTGACGGCAGAATCAAAATCCGGTGAAATCAATACCTTTGTGGTTGACACGGTTAAGGTATTGGGAGCAAAGGCTAATACGGTGAAATTGGGTAATGCGCATAATGTAGTCTGGGATAAGAAGAGATCATATCTTTATGCAACAGCTACCATGACGGGAGGAGTGACTGCATTATTCCGTTTTAAGTATGATGGTAACCGGAGTAATCCGAAGCTGACCAATCAGACTCGTATCTATACATTCAGCAATGAATCGGGCGGGCATGATTTATTTCCGGTATATGGCGAAGAAGATAAATTATGGCTTACTGCGGCTTCGGCTGTTTATAAGTTTGATCTGACTGGTGTTACGGATGCCACGACCAATGAGTCGGCCGAACCGACCTGCGAGAAAGTGTATAGCATAGCCGATATAAAAAGTATCTGCAACGGACCGGATGGAATCCTGATGTTGAAACCGACTGAAGAGTGGTGGGCAGAAGGACTTGTAAATGAGAAGGGAGAAGAACTTTTCAGAATGGACGGAGCCAAGATTTATAAAGGCCGTTGGATGATAGACAATACCTTCAGTTATCCGGAAAAACATGATTTCGTGTTGGGTGAGGACTGATTAAGTATCACGGAAGATTGATAGAGTATATAAGTTGAATAATTAAGTTTGGAACAATGAGGAAGCTTCTTCTATTTTTATTGGTATCTATCGCATTGCCGGCTTTGGCGCAGAATGGAAAGAAAGTGTATGCCGACTTTCACGGTGTACGCTATACCCGGCAGCATGACGGAAAGTTGGGCCGTTGGGAGATGTATGCCAATACGGAGAAATCAAGTACCGGAAGAAAGTCGCTGTGTTATAATGCCGACCTGATAGACAGTGAAGGGCGGCATGAAATAGCGGCAGTGGCTTATCCGCAAGTCGGAATGCAGTCCAATCTCGATCCCGATTATATCGAATATCAGATTTTGTCTGCGAAAGCAGCCAAGATAGATGGATTCTTTATTGAATGGGGATTCAAGCCTCACGAAAATGACATCTTGTTGCGTGAGATGCAGAAAGTGGCGGCGAAGTATGACTTTGAGATCGGGGTAAACTGGTGTGACGGTTGGTTGTATTATGACTGGATTACTAAACTTTATCCGGAAATCAATACCCGTGAGGCAAAGACTGAATACATGGCTAAATGTTACCAATATTTGGTAGATAGCGTCTTTACTGGTCCTACAGCTCCTATGGTGAAGGGAATGCCTGTTTTTTATCATTTCGGTCCCGGAGCGAAGGTGGATGAATATAAGAAAGTATTATCACTGGCGAAGTTACCGCAAGGAATGAAGCAACCGGTTGCTTTACGCCGTTGGGCGGATTGGGGAAAACTGGAAAACGATAAATATATCCCCGTCACTCGTAGCGATGAAATGGATGCTTGGAAAGAAGTGGGAGAAATTCCGACTGCATGGCTTCCTGCCCGTGTCCGTACAAGAGATCAGGCACATGCCGAATGGGATAATTACGCCACACAGGATGATGTTATCGAGTTTATGAAACCTTTCCGCGATTCTATCTGGCATAGTAACAATCCTGCATATACAATAAAGTCGGGATTTGCCATGCCGGGGATGGATAACCGGGGGTGTGCAGGCTGGGGACGCGGACACTTCTATTATATTCCTCGCAACAATGGAGAAACCTACCAAAGTATGTGGAAGTTCTGTATGGCGGAGAAAGACAGCTTGGATATGATGTTTATTGCTTCGTGGAGCGACTATACCGAAGGACACGAAATAGAGCCAACCATTGAAAACGGCGACCGCGAATTGCGTACTACTTTAAAATATGCGGCAGAGTTCAAAGGTGAACAGGCGGATGAACGTGGATTAACCTTGCCTTTGATGCTTTTCCGTTTGCGAAAAGAAGCCCGTTTCTTGGAAAAGACAAAGATGGACGTATCCGGTTGTCATCGTTCCCTCGATAAAGCAGCATTGTTAATCAGCCAGGGACGTTATCCGGTGGCGATAGGTTTGTTGTCGCAAATAGAAAATGATGTCAAGACGGCAAAGTCGGCTTTAACGGTTGAGATGATGCGTTTGCGTGAGTCGGACATGAAGATTCAGGGAAAGCGGAAATCCGGTGGCTACAGTGCCGAAGAGACTCTCTCTATCTCTTTGCCTAAAGAGTTGGTTTCCAAACTACAAATGAATAACTATGTAGGATATCTCTATTTTGAGTATCTGGACAAAGGAAATGAATCTCTTTTTATACGTTCGTCTACGCTGCGTGAACCGAAAGAGCCGTTTAAAATTGTATCCCGGATACGTACCGACAATACGGGCGAGTGGAAAAGCGCAAAAGTAGAATTGTATAAGGATAATATCGTGAATGGATTCAATATGCCTACTTTTTATTTAAAAGGAAATGTCGTAGTCCGTAATTTGTCATTGGGTTATACGATCTACACAGTCAAATAAATGCATGGATGAAGAGCTTAAATAATTGGTTATTAGTTTTATCGGTACTATCCTGCTTCGGCTGTTCCTCTCCGGTTCATGAGGATGGTAGAGGATGTGCTTTCGTATCTGACAGTATTCAATATCGGGTTGAGTTTATGTCGGCGGGATGCGTACGGATTTTGTCTTTTCCCCAAGGTGATACGTTGATAACAAAAAGATTGGTGGTCGATGCGGAAAAGCCGGCTTTCAAAGACTATAAATGGGAAGATACGGGACAGAAGCTGTTCTTTCGCACCCGTGAACTTTCCGTAGCTTTTGATAAGGCAGATGCGGCTTTCACTTTTCAGGAAACATCCACAGGTAAGTTGTTACTAAAAGAGAAAGGGGATGGAAAGGCACGGAACTTTAAACGTTCGGTTGCCGGAGGTGAACAATGTCTCGAAGTCACTCAATGCTTTGTTCCTACCGAGGATGAGGCTATTTACGGGTTGGGACAGTATCAGAACGGAATCATGAACTATCGGGGGAAATCCGTACTTCTGTTGCAGGCCAATATGGATATTGTCAATCCGTTCCTTATTTCGACCAACGGATACGGTGTCTTATGGGATAATTATTCTTCTACGAAGTTTGAAGATACGAAGGAGGGCTACTCGTTTACTTCCGAAGTAGGTGATGCTTCCGACTATTATTTTGTCTATGGCAAGGATATGGACGAAGTTGTTGCCGGTTATCGGGAATTGACGGGGGACGTGCCGATGTTTGGAAAATGGGTATATGGCTTCTGGCAGTCCAAAGAGCGTTATAAGTCGTTCGATGAATTGAAGGCAGTCGTTAAAGAATACCGTAAACGGGGAATTCCGTTGGATAACATTGTGCAGGACTGGGAATATTGGGGAGATAAACCTCATTGGAACAGCCTGACTTTCCATCCGGCAAACTTTAATCATCCCCGTCAGGTTATTGATGAACTGCATCAACAGGACCATGTTCATTTTATGCTTTCCGTATGGCCCGGATTCGGACCGGAAACGGCTGTCTATCAGTCTTTGGATTCTATCGGTGCATTGTTTAGTGAACCTACATGGGCAGGTTATAAGGTTTTTGATGCCTATAATCCTGCTGCACGGGATATCTTCTGGCAATACCTCAAGAAAGGACTCTATGATATGGGCGTGGATGCCTGGTGGATGGATGCAACGGAACCTTCTTTCCGGGACGGATTCACACAGTTGAAACAGGAAGAAAAGACCAAATCGGCAGGTAATACTTATCTGGGTAGCTTCCATCGTTATCTGAACACCTATTCTTTAGAGATGCTGAAAGATTTCTATCAACGCCTGCGAGCCGAAAGCGATCAGAAACGAATATTTATCCTGACTCGTTCTGCCTTTGCCTCGCAACAACATTATGGTACGGCTGTCTGGTCGGGTGACGTTTCGGCTTCATGGGAGAATATGCACAAACAACTGGTTGCCGGCTTAAACTTGTCTATGTCCGGTATTCCGTATTGGACTTCCGATACGGGAGGATTCTTCGTCACAGAACGGGATGCGAAATATCCCGACGGACTGAAAAGTAATGATTATAAAGAGTTGTATTCCCGTTGGTTCCAGTTTAGCGCATTTACTTCTATCTTCCGTGCTCACGGTACGAACGTGCCGCGTGAAATTTGGCAATTCGGTGAAAAGGGGACATTATTTTATGATAATCAGGTGAAATATATCCATCTGCGCTACCGTCTGTTGCCTTACATTTACTCAATGTCTCATCAGGTAACCGCCAATAACTATACCATGTTGAGAGGCTTGGCAATGGATTTCACGACAGATACCCGGACTTTTGATATTGATAATGCCTATATGTTCGGTACTTCCTTATTGGTGCGTCCGGTATTTCGTCCGCAATCGGAAGAAAAGAACATCAGCATTTATCTGCCGGAACACAGCGGTAAATATTGGTATGACTTCTGGACCGGAGAAGCTTTTGAAGGAGGAAGAGAACAAATGCAGACAAGTATCCTCGATATACTTCCGCTCTATGTGAAGGCAGGTTCTATCTTGCCTTTGGCAGAAGTAAAACAATATGCGATGGAATATCCCGACCGTGAATTGGAACTGCGTATCTATGGAGGAGCGGACGCTTCTTTTTTATGGTATGAGGATGAAGGTGATTCCTACCGCTATGAAGAGGGGTATGTTCGAAAGTGCCGGTGCAATGGAAAGATTCGGAACGGACATTGACTATTGGCCTGCGTGAGGGAACTTATCCCGGTATGCCGGAACAAATAAAAGTGCATATGAAATTATATCTGCCTGAAGGTGCTGCTCTTGAGAGTAAAGAGTGTGTCTACACAGGTAGAGAGGTAAAAATAAAGTTTTAATTAGATGCATATATCGATTATGAAGAAGTTTTTCTATATCTTTATTTTATTGCTTATTGTGGGATGGGCGCAGGCGCAACAACGCGTGGTATACACAATCAACGACGGATGGAAATTTACAAAAGGAGCTCCGTTTGAAGCGCAGCTGGCCGGCTGTGACGACTCTTCTTGGGAGACGGTCAATATTCCTCATACATGGAATGATAAAGATGCCGACGACGAAACTCCGGGATTTTATCGGGGGCCGGCTTGGTATCGGAAACAATTATTTGTAGACAAAAGCCAGGAAGGACGTCAGGCAGTAATCTATTTTGAAGGAGCCAATCAGGAAGTGCAATGCTATCTGAACGGTCAGTTCGTGGGAGAGCACAAAGGAGGGTATACCCGTTTCTGTTTTGACATTACTTCCCATTTGCGTTATGGACAGGAAAACCTGTTTGCCATTTATGTGAACAATGTCTATAACCCGAATATCCCGCCTCTGTCTGCCGATTTTACTTTCTTTGGCGGTATCTACCGGGATGTCTATCTGCAGTTTATGAATCCGGTGCACATTGCAACGAATGATTATGCTTCGTCAGGAGTTTATATCCGTACCCCCGAAGTGAACAACTCCGCAGCCTCGATAGAAATCACTACGTTACTGACGAATAATACACTCCAACCTGCTGAAATCAGGGTGGAAAATATAATCTGCGATGCGGATGGCAGGGAAGTGAAAAAGACTCATGCGGAAGTAAAGCTGGCATCCGGCGAAACAAAGACGGACATCTCTAAAAAGATAAAAATAGATTCTCCCCGTTTGTGGGATATAGACGATCCCTATCGGTATATGGTATATACGCGTATTCTTGATAAGAAAAAGGGCGCTTTACTGGATGAAGTGGTGAATCCGTTAGGTTTGCGCTGGTTCAAGTTTGATTCGGAAAAAGGCTTTTTCCTGAATGGCAAAGGACGTAAACTGATCGGAACTGCCCGGCATCAGGATTATTTTCAGAAAGGAAATGCCTTGCGCGACGAGTTGCATGTACAGGATGTATTGCTGTTGAAAGAGATGGGAGGGAATTTCCTGCGTGTGTCACATTATCCCCAAGATCCTGTAATCATGGAAATGTGCGATAAACTGGGTATTGTGACTTCGGTTGAAATCCCCGTTGTCAATGCTGTTACGGAAACCGAAGAGTTTCTGCAGAACTCCGTTGAGATGGCTAAAGAAATGGTGCGTCAGGACTTCAACCGCCCTTCTGTTATGATTTGGGGTTATATGAATGAGATTTTCCTGCGTCGCCCTTATACCGAAGGCAAGCAATTGGAAAATTATTACCGCTTTACTGAAAAAGTAGCCCGTGCCTTGGAGGCGACCATCCGAGAAGAAGATCCTTCCAGATATACCATGATGGCTTATCATAATATGCCTCAATATTACGAAGACGCCCATCTGACCGAGATACCGATGATTCAGGGATGGAACCTGTATCAAGGCTGGTATGAACCGGATATCAATGAGTTTCAGCGTTTGCTCGATCGTGCCCATAAGGTATACAAAGGAAAAGTACTGATGGTTACGGAATATGGACCGGGAGTAGATCCGAGACTTCATTCCTACCAGTCGGAACGTTTCGACTTCTCACAGGAATACGGTCTGGTATATCATAAACATTATCTCCGTGAAATGATGAAACGTCCGTTTATAGCCGGTTCCAGTCTGTGGAATCTGAATGATTTTTATTCCGAATCCCGTGTAGATGCTGTTCCTCATGTAAACAATAAAGGAGTTGTCGGATTAGACAGGGAGAAGAAAGATGTCTATTGGTTCTATAAGACAGCTTTGTCACGTCGTCCGATACTTGTTATAGGTAAT
>OLOD01001232.1_pt1 | contig 16822 bp, 16 predicted proteins | sample 1671921 | NCBI WGS metagenome assembly OLOD01 (sample SAMEA3136626, study PRJEB25190) | human gut metagenome | biome: human gut; feature: human-associated habitat; material: faeces | place: Austria | collected 2013
TTAATGGTTAATATAATTTGCGGTTGTGTGGTGTGTTAAATCTGCGGTTTAACACATAATAAACGTAGTATTTTTCTGCCTTTCGTGGTAAAAAGCCTCTTAGTTTTTGATAATCTAGCTTAGTTTTTTCTTTTCCTTTAACTAGTTCTATATATGACAATTCATCTATACCATTTATCAAATCACGATATCCATTCCAAATTAGATAATTATATGTACTCTCTACCGCCTGATAAAATAATGATGATATACAACTAAAATCAAATCCCATACTTTCGTTTTCCTGATTAGCGTATCTACTAAATAGTAATTCTGCAGTAATGAGTTCCTTTTTAGCGCTTTCGGGTAATAGATTAAATCCTTTACCCAAACGTTCTCTTAATAGATTTTCTTCTTTCATATACTCAAAAGAGTTATTTGTGGATTTTTCGACAATTCGATTCTTTAAGATTATTAACATTTCATCTACTTGGCTAAGAATATCATAATCATTAATATCTGAAACTTTAGATAATTCTTGCTTAACTTCTGAAAATTTAGCCATCATACCCTCAACATTTTCATTAATTGATTCTTTTACTAAATCCTTGATGTTTCCTAGTACAGTCTCAAACAGTAATCCATAATATTCGTTTTGCTTTTCGGTATTAACATCTAAAATCTGTCTATCTATATCAATGATTCGTTCTTCTCTATATTCAGATATGTCAATATAAGTGTTTCGATAGACAGATGCAACAGTTTCTCTTTCAATCTTCATGATATTTCTTTTGATATTTTTACAATGATCTTTATTAATACTTAAGTGAGATTTTTTTAGTAAAAGGTTAATCGTAACAATCAACAAATAAATTATGTTTAAAGATTTAATAAAAGGTAATGCGTTCGCTTCATTCTCTATATTTTGCAAGGATAGCATATCACTATTAAAATTACTTGCAAAAAAGTCGTTTATATAGTTTTCAGATACCTTACTATCGCTTACTAGATTATCCACAAATTCATCAATAAATACATCATCTTTAAATTGTTGCATTTTGCTATCGATTTGATCATCAATTTTTGATAACTGGTATGAACTAAATGAATACAATCTAGTTCCAGGTAATAATGAAATGTCATCTTGTATCTCATTATAAGTGAAGCGAGATATTTGATCCTTATTATCTTTATAATAACTATTAATCAGCATATTACAGTCATCTAATATTGAATCAAAATTAGTAAATTCATATGATTTATATTTTCCCTCTTCCAAACCAAGGTTTCGTTCTAATAGCTCCCATATTGTAGTTACTACTTCTGCTAAATCATCATCACTATTTCCTATTATTAATTTATATAACATTATTATTAAATAATTAAAGTTTCTAGAATCCATTAAATAATATCCCGCAGAGAATAATAAATCGATTTTTTCACCAGATTCCAACATTGCCATACAATAATCAGGCGCTATTTTCATTCTTTCCTCTAAAGAATCTATAATTGGAAGTATCTTTATTTTTTTCCCTTTTAAAATATAAAACCCTTTTTTTATCGACGTTATGTTTTGCAAATAGTTGTTAATCGATCTTAATTTATTTCTACTCTTAACATCAGTTCTTAACAAATATTCGATTAATTGGTTTTCTTTATAAGATATATCATTAATTATATTCAATGCATTATTCCATTCTACAATGTTCTTTTCAGTACAGATGTATTCTAATGCACTTTCTCGCTTATTCTTATATAAAGAAATCAAGTTCCTACGTTCTTTAACAACTTTTTTAATTTGACTATATTCACTATTAATTAGTGGTCTCATTTCTTTTGCATTACAACCATTAAAATTCATATTAATTAATGACATTAATGTTTCATCGCTCATTTCAAATTGATTAAAATTCTTGCTTCCAATAACTAAATCAATTGTATGTTTGCCAGATAATTCTGATACTTGGATATTGATTAGAGAGTTTAAAAAGAAATATGCGATTTTTAAATCTCTATTTGCATCTTTGTAGTTTGATCGCTCTGATGCACTATAAAACATTTGAAAAACCATATAATAAAGCTTATCCAAAGGAGTAATCACTTGGCATTCAAAATCAATAGGGTTAGTAATATTAACAAAGTAATACTTGGAAAAATATCCTGTAGCAATAAAACTAGATAAACCTTTATAATACTCATCAAGATTTGATTGTGAGAAATTTTCATTCATTATCTGCATAATTCTATTACCCAAGAATAGTATTGTCTTATAATGATCAAAATTTTTCATAAAAAATTCTTTCATTTCTAAATAATAATCAAAATGATATGGGTCTTCTATATTTATTTCATCGATTGGATATTTTTTCAAAGGTGAAATTTTTTCTTTAGGGAAATTCCCATCAAAAAAGCCATGTGTTTCTTCAATTTTAACCATACCTGTTTCTTCCCTTCATTTTACTTTGCCTAATGAATTTAAAACTAGCAATTGCCTTTTACAGCAATTGCTACTTCTTTACATGCATCGATTGCATGTGTTGAAACTCTTTCAGCTTCTGAAGAATCCATTTTTACAGCAAAAATGGTACCAGCAGCAGCTGCGCCAAGAGCAACAACGAACTTCCAATCAACAGTGACAGAAACGTTCATAGCCATACCTCCTTTCCAGGATAAACCCGCATAATATAAATGGGTTGACCATGTTGCTCTTGTATCCAATTCATCATTGGAATATTTCATTATACATTATCATTAGCATAAATCAATAGTTTTTTATAATTTTTTGTACAATTTGGGACAATTTCAGAGCACTGATTTCACCTTATTCATCCTCATAATTGTTAAAGTCATATCCATACCATAAGAAGTCTTTTTGCCTTAACTGAAACCTTATTTCTACAATTAGTCTGTTCAAGATATTGTGATAGATCTTATAAGGCATGAATAAAATTAGTGTAGTACCTACAATCATTAATCCTAATGTTAGTCCAATGACTGAGAAGGTAAAATTACCTTGTGACATCATTGATAATGAAATGACACTAAGAAATGTCCCAACTGCTACTAGAGGTACCATGACCATCAGATCAAATGCGTCATACTTGTTGAAGTAATACTTCCCATTTTTATAATCTCTTGGACAATAGAATTGCATTATTTCTTCTTTCCTTTCTTATTCTTCTCTTTAATACTTTTAATGTTTGTTTTATAGGATTCATTATTGAATGATCCTTTAAAGTTCTTCATTGAAGTATATTTATATCCTTTTTGATTTAATGCTGCTTTAAGTTCATCTTTACTCATTGATTCAGCATTTTCAATTCCATAATACTTTGCAGCATTTAAATAACTGTCATAATCCTCATTACCCTGATATTCAGGTGAAATATATGTTTTTCCACCAATATCATCATTTAATGGATTCAACATATCCTTACCCATATCATTAAATGAATTCATCTTCTGATTATTTGGATTTGTAGGATTTATATTGTTGTTATCGGTATGTTCACCTTGAGAATGATTTGAGGAATCTCTATGTTCTTCTCTAAAGTTTGTATGATTGTTGTTTTGTGAAGTGCCTTCTTCGTTGTTATTGTTGGTATTGGAATGAGATAGTCCTTTACCAAATATATTTCCAAAGAATTCACTTCCAGCACTTTTAAGGCCATTCATACCTCCACCAGCACCATTATATGAAGCATTCATAGCTTTACCTGTCTGGTAGGCAAATTTACCAGCACCGATACCCATACCAACAGTCTTAGCTGCAGTTCCACCTGTAAGCATTAGCATAGAACCCATCATCATTGTTCCTCTCATAGTTTCCATCATACTTTGACCTGAACTTCCAAAGAATTGACTGATGAAGTTTGGTATTTCCTGGATTGCAAGTAATCCACCAATAAATAAAGCTATCTTAGAAAAGATGCCTATCCAGTCATTACCTAAAGCATTCTGAATAGATGAATTGCTGCACAGTATCAATACAAAGTATGTAAAATAGATCTGACAAAAGTTGGCAATCAAATCTCCTCCAATACTTCTTAGCCATGTACCAAAGCTGTTATCTTCTGGATCAATAATTGAAGCCACCATATATGGTGCTAAAAGATATTTCATCGAACATATCACCGATCGCATTGCTATCTGTATTGCTGTTAATGCAAAAATAAACAGTGCAACTACTGATAAAAGGATCTCTAATATAATAGAGGACCAGGTCGGAAAGTACTTGTATGTCTTACTTCCATAACCAATGATACCAGCAATACTTTTCATAATTTCTACTGAGTTTTCTGAAGTCATTGATTCTTCATCTAAAGAACCAATATTACTGAATAAGTCATTTACATAATCTGACCTGTCATACGTTGCATTAATATCAAAATTTTCATCAAGCTTTATCTCTTCACCCAGATCAGCTTCACGATTAGATAAATTAACTCGGCCTGACTGAATCAGTACATCTGACATATTGATTTTATCCACTTCTTTTGAATCTTCAGCAAAATCAGAAGGAATCCAATAATTAACATTTGCGATTGCTTCACTCGACATATTACAAACAATCTTATAACCAAGTGGTAATCCTGATATTAAAGTTGCTGCTAAAGAAAGACTGATCAAAACTTTTGATAAATTGATTCTTTCTCTATAGTCATTATCAATGAAAAACTTGATATAAATCTTTACCAGCTTAAACACAATAAATATCAGCATGCATACACTCATAACCGCAAAAAATCTTGTAGTTACTTTACTGCCACCAATATTTAATGTTCCTACTTTTAAAACAACCTGCCATAAGCAGTCCAATAAAAAAAGGAATATCTCAGCGATACTCCATAATAACGATCTAAACCATCCTGTAATAGCTGTAATAATCTTTGACAATGTATCACCACCTCTCACTTATTACAGTCAGTTATCTTATGATGTAATTCCTAATGCTTTGAAGATGGCAAGCATACCTTCTCCTACTAAACACCAGAAAACAATTTTCTTAACAATTCTGTATGGGTTATCTCTCTGTTTCATTTCTTCATCTTTCGTAAACCACACAACAATTGTAACAAGACTGGCAATTACTCCACCAATAGGAATTAACCAGATTAATAGATTTGTAATTGGATCAGTATAACCCTTGATCCATTTTTCTAATTCACCTTCATTAATACCTGATAACACTACAGGTACCATCATAGCTTTATTCTTTAACATTAATAGTTTATCCATCGTTTACCTCCCTCGATAATAGTCTTTTGTCTTATCGAATTCTTCTATAAATGTTTCTTTTTGGTCATTAAACTTCTGTTTAAAGTGTCTGGTGATGATACAACTCAACCATATAAGAATCGTTCCTTCAAATGTACAGATACTTAAAGGAACAATTACCAATAACGCCTGTTGAATTGACCAGAAGAATGACATCAAAAGAAAAAGAACCAGTAATACTACCAGTTCTATCCCCATAATGTAACGCTTCTGCATTCTTCATTACCCTTACATAAAATTTCTAAACAATCAATATCCTCATTAATAACCTTAAAGCCTTGCTTTGTTAATTCTCTTCCTACCATGTTCCATGTTTCCTTACGAATATATCCTGCAACATATTCGGGTACATAATGAAGCACAGTATAAATCATATCCTTCAAGTGAATATATAATTGAGCTTCTACTGCACATGACATCTTTGCATTAATAAATAAATTAAAATAGATGCTTTGTGGTTCCTTGATCTTTGATACATGTTCTTCAACATTACTTACAATATTATAAAAGTTTTCGTCCTGACCATCAGCATTAATGATCAAATCCTTATAATCATGAAACTGAATATAATAACCAGACATATAAGCTAATGTCTTTTCATCAGATCCAATCACTTTTACAGTAATATTATTAAAGCATTCAGTATCTGTATGAATTAGATATTCACCACCTTCTAATGCTCCTTCTAAATATCTTTCAACTTCTGACTTTAATTGAATTGTTACTCTATCATTTAACAATCTTTCTAATGTTTTCATTTGCCTTCACCATAAAAAGAAAAGTCAGTAAGCATAAAACCTACTGACTAGTCTAAATTATTCCTCTTCTTTTTTTCTTTCAAAATAGTATGTTCCAAGTAATGTAACTGCACTGCCTGAAGCTAATAATACATAAAGCATGATATTTGAATTATCACCAGTATTTACAATTTGTCTTGCAGGTAATAATTCATCAAACATTTGTACCTGTTGTACAACTTTACCATTGTCTTCAACAGTAAATTCAATTGTTTCTGCTACCTTATATCCATCAGGAGCAATTGTTTCAGTTAGAGTGTAAGTTTCACCAACAACCAGTCTTACTTTATGTTGTTCCTCTGTAGAGATCCATTCTTCGATTAACTTACCATCTTTGTCTCTGATTTCTAAATGAGCACCTGGTAATTCTTTCTTGCTTGTTGCATCATATTTAGTAATATCGACATCATCAGTTTTGATATCAATCATTTCTACATACTGATTTTCTTTATCATCTTTAACTGTGAATTCGATATCTTCAGCTTTAATATAATTTTCAGGTGCTTCTACTTCATGTAAGATATATGTTTCACCTACTTTTAATCCAGATACTGCATAATCTTCTTTAGTATTCCATTCAGCAATCACATTACCTTCTTTGTCTAATACCTGTAATTTAGCACCTTCTACATATTTATCTAACTGATCCATTTTCTTAACGAATAACTGTTTATCAGTTAATTCAAGATGTTGATTTTCTTTTTCTTCTGTAACAGTGAATTCTACATCAGTAGCTACAACATAACCTTCAGGACCAACTTCTTCATGTAAGATGTACTTTTTACCTTCTTCTAATCCTTTAATTTTATGTGGTTCATCTGTAGAAATCCATTCATCTATGATATTGCCATTTTCATCAAATACTTGAATCTTAGCACCTGGTACTTCTTCACCTGCAACATCAATTTTAGACATATCAACAATCTTATCGATCATTGTCACTTTATCATCTGTTTTTTCTTTAGAAACAGTAAATTCTACATCAGTAGCTTTTACATATCCATCAGCTGCAACTTCTTCATGTAAGATATAAGTTTGTCCTTCTTCAAGTCCTTTGATTAAATGACTTTCTGTAGTTGATACCCATTCGTCAACAATGTTTCCATCTTTATCTTTGACCTGAATAGTAGCACCTTCTATTTCTTTACCACCTACATCTTCTTTTGACATTGATATAGTTTTATCAATCATCGTAATCTTCTGAACCTTACCTGTATTTTCTACAGTGAAATAAATAGTTGATGCTTTAACATAACCATCTGGTGCAATTTCTTCAGTTAATGTGTAAACTTGATTTACAGTTAAACCTTCAATCATATGAGTTTCTTTACCTGAAGTCCATTCATCAATGATGTTTCCATCTTTATCAGCAACCGTTAACTTAGCGCCTTCTAGTTCATCATCACCAGTAACTGATTTCTTAGAGAATTCATATTTAGTTGTTTTGTTTTCAATATCAGCAGTAACTGTATATTCCTTAGTTACTGTATCCGTTTGTTTAAAGGTGATGGCTGTTTCTTTATCATTTAAAACGAATCCATCTTTTGTTTTTGTTTCCTTTAAGAAATATGATCCCATTGGAATCTTTGATACGGAAATTTTACCTTCCTTATCGGTTAAGTAAGTTCCATATTTTTCATTTGCTTTTAATAAGATACTTCCATCAATTGGAGAAACAATATCTTTTTTAGCATATAAAGAGAATTCAAATCCGGATACGTCTTCTTTATTAACTAAAGTCTTATCTGCTTCAAATGCTTCAATGCACTTTTTAACTTCTAACTTACCATAGCATCTGTCATTTTTTACATAAACAGTAACGATTGGATCTTCATCACCATCTACATCATAATTTCTTGTATTAGTAATTGTAAATGTAACTGGTGATTCTAATTCTAAGAATCCTTCTGGCACTTTAACTTCTTCTACGGTGTAAGTTCCTGCATCTAAAGATAATGGTAAGAATACTTCACCATTGTTTCCATCAAATACGACCACCTGATTTTTGGAATTTGTTGTGAAAGTATCATATTTCTTTCCTGATACTTTTTGAGTCACATAGTTACCATTTGCATCTTTAATTTTAAATGATGCACTGTTTAATGTAACTGTTTTACCTGTTTCCTTATCTTTTTTGACAAGTTTTAATTGTGATGTGAAAGGTCTGTTGTTGACATTAATTCGTTTCACCTGTTCAACATCATCAAATTCTGTATAGTCTTTTGTTACTGAAACTGTGAAGTCTGGTGCAGTAATATAATCGGCTGGAGTTTTAGTTTCCCTAACCAAATATGTTCCATAAGGTAAATAAGATGTATTTGCCTTCCCATTTTTATCAGTAACAACAATTGCATACGCAGGTGCACTATCCCATCCAACATGATCTACTTCTGATTTTAATTTGAATGTAAATTCAGCACCTTGTAATCCTTTGACTAAATCTGAGATACCATCCTTAGTTCCTGACTTGAAGATTTGAATCTTTTGCATATTGACTCTATCTGATCCTTCAGCCATTCTCGAAACTTTAGCTACTGTTTGTCCTTCATATTCAATACTAACCTTGTAAGTTTCTTCATTTAATACAAGTGTTCCGTTAGTTTTTGTTTCCTTGATCACATAATGTCCTAATGGAAGATCATCCCATGTAATCTTTCCATTTGCATCAGTTTTCTTGCTTTCTACAACATCACCCTTATTAAAGAATGTTTTTGTTCCAGCTTTATTTGTAATCTTTTCATCAGCTACTAACTGATAAGTGACACCTTCAACATTTGCATCACCTTTTAAATTATTTGTCTGATTTAAATCAATAGATTTTGTGAAGGTAACTTTACCTGTTGGTTCGTTGTTAGTGAATTCAGCTTTGGCAGTTTTGTTTGCTTCAACTGTTACAGTCATACTTCCTGTATTGATTAAATAACCTTCACTAGCTTTTACTTCAGTAATTGTATAAGTTCCTACTTTTAATCGTTCAATACTGATTTTACCGTTTGCATCTGTCGTAAATGTTTTATCATAACCAACACCTGTAATACGATATTCAGTATTAGGAACTAATCCACTTTTATCTTCGTTGTATTTAGTTAATTCAAGGTTTCCATATTCTTGAATTTCAACACTTAATGAAGCCTGGAATGGATCTGAAATCTTAAACTGAGCTACAGCCTGACAATCATCAGCTGTATAAACAATTGTTGTTCCAGTTTCAGCTACTGGAATGTTTTTCTTTAATACTAGATTTACTTTTCCAGCAATACCACTTTTACCTTTAATTGTAAGCTTATTACCAGAAATACTTACATCTAGTCCACCATCATTAGCAATGACCATATCACTTAATACATTATTTGTATCAGTTAATGTAATGGATCCATCTGCATCTACTGTATAAGTGTTCTTCGCAAATGAAGGTGCAGTATAATAACGCTCAACATCAGCTAAAATCGCATTCCAGCATCTTTGTTGATCAGCTAGTGTTGGAGCAGTTTTACAAGATACAAATTCTAAATCTGTTCTACCTTCAATTTCTCTCCAAAGTAAGCCTTGTGTAATTGCATACCAGTCAATTCCTGTTCTTCCAGACACTTTATGACCATAATAGGCAATTACTGCTAATCTTTTAGCTTTTTCAGCAGTCAATCCAATATCTTTATAAGTACCTGCAACTACTGTCTTATTTTTGTGGAATGCTGTTTCATAATCCACACAATAGGCATCTACACCATTGACTTGTAACTGTCCTTCATGACCATGCGTTGTTCCATCTGGTTTTGTAAGAACCCAGTCATCATGATGGATTGAACCGGTTGTATAAGTAGCTGCAGATACACCACTTAAACAGGTAGATCCAACAATAAATGCACTGGTAAGACATATCATTGTCTTCTTAAATAATTTTCTAATGTTCATTTTAATCATCCTTTCGTTTTAGTTTGCATAAAAAAAGAACAGCATCAATAAACACTGTTCCTACATATCCTTCATGGACCTCTTATTCGATTTTTCATAAGCTCCTTTCCACAAGGTAAATTTACCTTGTAAATAAAAAATATTCCTACCATTTTCTAGTAGGAATATCATTTCATGTCATTATTTTGTTTTGTTGATAGTCTATTTTGCCTGGAAGATAGCACTATATACTAAATCTAAATTATCTCCTACAGGGTTTGGTCTAATACCTGCAGCAATTTCACTCGTTGTTCCTGAATCTACAGGTAGAATAGCACCTGATACATATGAAGCTAAATCACTGTTTAAGAATAATAATGGTTTTGCCATTTCAACTGGATCAGCGATTCTTCCTGTATAACCACAGTATCCTGATTCTGAATCTAATGAAGAATCATTGACATCTAATCCAGATTCTGAACCAAATGAAGTACTTGTTCCACCTGGCATAATCGCATTCACTCTTACTTTTCTTAAACCATAGAATTTTTGCATTTTCGCAACTAAGTAGTTTACAGCTAATTTTGCATAAACATAAGCTAGACCACCATTAAATGCTGTAATACCTTTTGCTTCAATAGCTTTCACTGTATTATCCCAACCTTCAGCTTCTACAACATCAACATAGTATTTTTTATTACCTTCTTTTTCCCATCCGACACCTACGCCTGATGAAACAAGCGCGATAGCACCATTTTCATTCATACGTTCTGGTAATAATTCTTCCATCATGTATTTGTTAGATACTAAATCGATACATGCTACTTTAATGAATGGAAGATTTTGTCCTAACAAACCTGCAACTCCAAAGAAAGCATCAATCTTTTCTGGCAATTCAGTAAACGCTTGATCAACAGATGCTTTATCGCTTAAATCAACCTGTACAAATTTTGCAATACCTTCAACATCTACTGGTTGAATATCCATTGCATATACTTCTGCACCATTTTCTACAAGTAACTTAGTAGTTGCTTTTCCCATACCAGAAGAAGCACCAGTTACAACACAAACTTTTTTTGAATAGTAATTAAATTCACCCATTTTTTTGTCTCCTTTTTTTCATTATCTGATATATAAATTATACAAAGTGGACTAGTAAACTTTAAATACTCATAATTGCGTATTTTTATGTATGGTGTATAATTTTGTTTATAGAGTTTTGAAAGGAGGTTTTAATCATGGATGCTGATTTAACTTATTCAGTTTATCAAAAAATATACAATTTGATTTTATCTTGTAGCCATATACGTTCACCTAAAGCCTTCTTAGAAACACTGGCAAAAGAAATAAAATCACTATGTGATTATGATAGTGTCGTCATTTTTTATTATGATACAGCAGGAAGAATCGCCAATACATTTAGTGATGGCACTAAGCCAGGATGGATGGAAACCTATCTGGAATATTACATCGATGCAACAGATGATTCAAACTTTGCATTTCAGTTGTCTTCACCTGAAGTTATTGAAAAAACAGATCGATTATCATCAAATATTATCGATTGGAGTCAAGCAAAAAACTCACATTTCAAAAACGAATATATTAATGATGCAGGTTTAAAGTACACCTGGGCTTTCGAATTCTATGATATGCAAGGTTTCCCTCGTGCAACCATCTGCCTCAACCGTATTAAAAATATGCCATTTACAAAAGAAGAACAGGAAATCATTACCCTTGCCTTGCCACTTTTGATTAATCAATATCGTAACTATTTCTACGAAGAAGTAAAAGATCAAAATCTACAATCAATTTGGGAAAAATATCAGCTTACATCTCGTGAAAAAGAAATTGCAGATATGTTGTGTAAAGGCATGAAAACTAAAAGAATCAGTGAGCTGTTATCCATTTCCATTAGTACTGTTAGAAAACATATTGAACATATCTATAAAAAAGTAAATGTTATATCTCAAACGGAATTAATTACTAGAGTATTAGATGACCAGAACTAGCATCTTATACTCTTTTTTCTTTCAACTAAAAAAAGACAAACCATTACTGATTTGTCCTAATTGATTATTACTTTATGATTCGAGATTTCTACAAATTCGTATTCTTCTAGATAAGTATCTACCTTGATATGCATATGAACATCAAATAATAATTTTCTTGGTTTATCTACATAAATTTCAAACTCTTGCTCATACTCTATAATATTGCCGTTATTATTATCATAATCTATCATAACTGATAGACCATCTAGTTTCCCTGGAGCCAATTTGTGATTATTGGATCTTTCTCTAGGCTTAACCGTAACTTCAATACCATTATTTATAATACCAGTTGTTTTCTTTCTTAAATCATAATCACATTTATTCATAATTTTCATAAAGAAAATTGCAATTCTATTATCGAATATATGGAAGCTATGCAGAAAGATATAAATATACTCGTTTTCAAAGATTACTTTATATTCTCCATCCCATTTTTCCATAAATCAATACCTCTAATACTTAATAATGTTCATAATAATAATTAATCGACCATTTGTCGTATGTAGAGTATACCATATAATTACTTACATATCTGTCAGGATCACTGAAGTCATTAAATTTAGCTTCAGCTGCAGCATACGCTTTTGCTTCACTATCATATAACTTACCACAGTTACCAATGTCATAATTATATGTCACAGGTTTAGTTTCCTTTGGAGGTGTTACTTCATTCTTAGGTTCTTCTTTAACAGGTGTTTTATCTCCAGCTTTTACAGTTGGTGCATCTACCTTAGTAACATTCTCTTTCTTTTCAGTATTTGTTGTATCTGTCTTAGTTACAGTTTGCTTTTGTTTATTTATTGTATTAGTTTTTGTGTTATTTGTTTTAGTAGTATTGGTATTCTTAACTGTAGTATCAGATACTTTCTTTGTTGATGTTGTTATTTTGGTAATGGCATCATTTTTATTTGTTTCTGTTGCTGTTTCCATATTAACTTCTGATTTCTTTTCGGCAGCATCTTCAATATTGACAGGTGGACTGTTATTCTTCTTTTCTTCCTTTACAACATCAGTTATACCAGCTTGGTTTTCTTCTTTTACGTTTTTTTCGTTGTTTGCGTCGATCAAGCATAAACCAAACCCAGTCATCAGCAAAAAAGCAAATAACATCATGAATTTTCTTTTCATCTTTCATCACTCTCCTTACCATTACTATACGTTGTATCCATCATTAATAAAAATGTACAAATTAATCTAATCTGAATGTCCATTCCTTGATTGTCTGTACCATATCGATAATGTCATCTTCATCATTTTGATTTTCATAAACAATGACATATAGAGTTGGTACATAACGAATACTTACTGAAGGAATCTCACAATTCGATTGAAAGTAAGATGCATAATAATGCTTATCAGCAATCGTTCCTTTCGCATCAAAGTATTTAATATCCTTTTCGTAATTGATGCTGCTTCTTTTTTCATTAAGTTCACCAACATAAATCTCTGCTTCTTTATTTAGTATTTTCTTTAAAGATGCTTCATCCAATGTTGTTTTAAACTCTTTACCACCACCTACATTCTCAGCTCTAATAATATAAAAAGCTGCTTCTTTATTCTTACTTTTAGCCACTTTCGTTTCATTCTTAATGTTTCTAAACTCATTCCAATACTGTGGATCTAATCTTGGAATAAAATAATCAATACCCTGATTAGATAACATTAAGTACTCATCTATTGTTGTATCTTCTTTAACTTTATAGATATTTTCTTTATCCTTTGAATGACAACCAACTAAACAAAGCATCATCATTGATACTAATGAAATCTTCAATGCTGCTTTAAAAAATGATTGAGAACTCATCCAACTTCTCCTTTCCATTCACGTCATAAACTAAATAATCATTCCAGTCTTTTTCACTTGGTGGATAATCGATATCAACCTCAATAGAAGGAAAATCTTCCTTCAGATTATTTTGAATTCTTGTTGTTGCATTAATACCTACTTCATCATGATCCAGTCTTAACTTCACTTTTGTGATTTCAGGATGTGCTTCAAGCTGTTTATAGATAGCATTATCTTTTGTTGTTGAATTGATTGAAAGATATGATGATTCTTTATAGTTATCTACATTAAGTGTCATAATCGACATCATATCGACAATTGCTTCTGTAACAACTAATGTATCGCTTTTATTATCAATAAAAAAACAATGATCGTAATCATTGCCTGGATATTCTTTCATAAATCTTAGTTCTTGAATTATTCCTTTTTCTGTAATAAATGCTGGCTGGTCATCCTTATAGGATACAAATACCAGATTGTTATGCTGTTTTTCCTGGTATAGCCATTTGTTTCTAATAAATTCATCAACAACTTCTTCATCAATACATCTTTGATCCATATATCGATAAACTCTTTTGTTATCTCTTGCAGCCTGTGGCATATTTAAATCTTTCTTAACAACATTATGCTTAATATTCTGAACGTCTACTTTGCTTTCAGGATTATCTTTTATTCTTTCTTCAACATATTTTAATGCATATGTTAGACTCTTAAATTTTTCATTAGCCTCTAGTCCTAGTGACATACAGAATGCAACTGCATCACCAAAAGCATTTGTAGAATACTGTTTAAATGTATTTCTGACTGTATCAATCATGACGGAATCATGTTCTTCTAATGAATAATAACGATTACTGACTCTTATTGGTGTAAATCCTAGATCAGCTGACAATGCAACAAGATCATAAACCTTTGTCTCTTTTCTTCTTACTTTTATATCCATTTTCATCATCCTTAAAAGGGAGAGAGACCGCCGACCTGCGTCTATTGTTTATTTGCCTTTTCAGGGCGAAAATCTCTTATCCCAGCTTTTCAATTCTTGAACATTTTACATTGAAGATGTAATGACGATTCCCGTCATTTTTATCCATTAGTTTATTAGTACCTTCACCTTCAATTAAAACTAATTTATCTTTATAATCCTCATTTACTAATTCATCTACAAATGATCCCCATACTGAACATCTAACATGAGATTCATATTTATCAAATGAATTCTTACAGGCAACAGTAAAGTTACATACTTTACTATCTCCTACTTCTTTTACAGCAATGTCACTGCTGATCTTTCCACATAAAATAACCTTAAACATTTGCTACCTCCACTGATGACTCTTCTAGACAGTCCATCATTTCTAAAATTCTATTTAAATCTGCTACATCACTAAATGATAATGTAAGTTTGTTTTTTGTAATCTTTGCTTTTGTACGAAACTTGTTTCTTAATAGTTGTTCTGCATAATCAAAAGTATGATCAATAACCTTAGCTTTCTTTTTCGTTTCCTTACCATTGGCAATATTGATATATTCCTGGGCAGTTTTACCACATACCCCTAGATATCCACCAATCCATGTTCTTCTATCCATCAGATATGGTTTTCTATCCGGTTCATTTTCTAAAACTTTTAATAATATTTTTGTTACTTCCACCATCTCATCTTTGCTCATATTTCTTTGAGCATTTGAAGTAATGATCTGAAGCATTTCATCATTTTCATTGTTTGGTTTTGGATAAACAATGCAGTTAATCTCAGGTTCTACCAAATCTTCCATATAAAGTTCCAATAATGCATTATATCTACGATGACCACCAATCAGGATATACTGATCACCATCCTGATAAACTTCCAATGGTTTTAATAGACCATCTTTTTTTATGTTTTCCTTTAACTCTTCAATATCTCTTTGTGCAAAGATGTTATGAATATTTTCTCTGATATCTTCAATATCAACTTTTCTAAGTGACTGAAGATGATTCATCTTAGGCTTCATATCTTGTAAATCTGTTAAACTCATCTTTATCACCTATCCTTCCATTGAAATTTCATCAGCTAATGCTCTATAATCATCAGCAATCTTACTTTTTGTATCTACCAGCAACTGACAAGCCATACCAGATTTAGAAGCAACTGCTTCCTGGTATCCAATTGTTGTTTCCAATACTTTCATGTCATTATTTGTAAATAACTGTTTCATTTTATCTATAAATGCATGATACAAAGGTCTTTTACCTCTAGGAATCATATTGAATAACACATAGATCTTATAGAAACATTCAAAGTCATTCATTAGATTTTCTAGCTCTTTCATAGTCTGAATAAATCCAGCTAATTCAAATCTTCCAATCTTTAATGGAATGATGACTTCATCACTTGCATATAAAGTATTTAAAGTGATCGTATTGAATGTTGGTGCATTATCGATCACTACATAATCAAAATCTTTTCTGATACTTCTTAACGCTTTCTTCAAACGATTGTGTTGAAGTTTATTTGTAGTCTTTATTAACTGATCTGTATTGATAAGTCTTGTTTCAGTTGATGGAACAATATACAAATTATCCATACCAGTTACATAGGCAGCTTCCATGATGTCACATTCACCTAATAAAACATCATTGATATCTTTTTCATACTCACCTTCACCTAAAGCTTTTTCTAACCAGACTAATGGATCTTCGTTACTGACTTCCATTTGTACAAGTTTCAATAAATCCACTTTATTAACATCATTCATAAAATAACTAGTGGCATTACCTTGAGCATCACCATCAATCAATAGTACTTTTTTACCTTTTCTACTAAGTCCTACTGCTAAATTGATGCTTGTCTGCGTTTTACCAACGCCACCTTTTTGATTAATTACACTTATAACTTTCATTCTGTTTTTCCTTAATCCAGTCATTACTGGAACCTTTCTGCTTCTATTTTCTTTAAATCGTCATCACTAAACAAAGGTACAAATCTACAAGGTAAATTTACCTTCTTGTTAAACCGCAGATTTAACACACCACACAACCGCAAATTATATTAACCATTAAT
>OLOD01001238.1_pt1 | contig 16737 bp, 14 predicted proteins | sample 1671921 | NCBI WGS metagenome assembly OLOD01 (sample SAMEA3136626, study PRJEB25190) | human gut metagenome | biome: human gut; feature: human-associated habitat; material: faeces | place: Austria | collected 2013
CTTAAGTTACGGAAGAAGTCACTGTATCCGGCAACACGAACGATCAGGTCTCTGTAATCATCCGGATGTTTCTGTGCTTCGATCAGTGTCTGTCTGTCGATGACATTGAACTGAATGTGATGTCCGTCCATTGCAAAGTAGCTGCGGATCAGGCTTGACATATTCTCAAGACCTTTTTCTCCGGCAACAACATCAGGCGTAAACTTCTGGTTCAGAAGTGTTCCTGCTGTTGCAAGATGATCCATCTTAGAGCAAGACTTGATAACAGCTGTAGGTCCGTTTGTATCAGCAGACTTCTCTGGTGAGATACCTTCCGATACAGGCACATTCGCTTTTCTTCCGTTTGCAGTTGCTCCGATCACTTCTCCGAAGTATACGTGACATGTAGTAGGAAGCATATCTACTCCGTATTTTCCGCCTCTCATGGTCGGACGTCCTGTGATCAGGTCATGATACAGGTTGAATACATCCTGCATAACAGAATCTGCATAATCATCATCGTTACCATACTTCGGTGTCTTGTCATGTACCATACGGAAGATTGCATCATAACCTTCGAAGTTATGATCCATAGCTTCAAGCAGCTCTTCCATTGTGAAATTCTTCTTATCGAATACATTATACTTAACAGATGTGATACAGTCGGTAACTGTTCCGATACCTACACCCTGGATATAGTTTGTATTGTATCTTGCTCCACCTGCATTGTAATCTTTTGCATTGCTGATGCAGTCATTTGTTACCACTGACAGACAAGGTGCCGGCATATTCTCTGCATATAATTTCTCGATCACATTGTTTCCGCGAATCTTAATATCAATAAAATGTTTCAGCTGTTTCTGGAATGCATCCCATAATTCATCATAAGACTTGAAATCTTTTGCTTCACCGGTCTTAAGGCCGAGCTGTTTTCCGGATTCCTTGTCAAATCCATTATAAAGTGTCAGCTGGAATACTTTTGGAATATTCAGGTATCCTGTCAGGATGTATGCTTCACTTCCCCATGCTCCTGTCTCAACACATCCTGAAGATCCGCCGCGACGTGCATCTTCCAGTGATTTTCCTGCATTGATAAGCTCCATGGTCTGTGCTTCTGTATTGTAGAACGCAGGCTGTCCCCATCCCTTTCTTGAGATCTCGCATGCTCTCTTCAGGAAACGTGCAGGGGTCTTCTTACTGATCGTTACGTTAGAGTTTGGCTGAACCAGCTTCATCTCGTCCATACAGTCAAGGATCAGGTAGCTGACTGCATTGACACCATCACGTCCGTCCGGTGTAACTCCACCTGTATTGATATTTGCAAAGTCTGTGTATGTAGCACTTTCTTTTAATGTGATACCTACTTTAACCGGTGCAGGCTGATTGTAGAATTTTACCCATAAGCACTCTAACAGTTCTTTGGCTCTCTCATCATCCAGAATTCCTGCTTCTGTATCTGCTTCATAATATTTGATCAGATGCTGGTCAAGACGTCCCGGGCTGAATGCATCCCATGGGTTCAGTTCTGTTGTAACTGCCAGATGTGTAAACCAGTATAACTGGATTGCCTGCCAGTATGTCTGTGGTGCATGTGCAGGTACAACCTCCAGATTGGCTGCGATCTGTTTTAATTCTTCTTTACGTACCGGATCAGCCTCTTTTTCTGCCATCTCCAATGCTAAGTCATGATATCTCTCACCAAGAATGATCACTGCATCACAGGAAATATCCATGGCCTTTAACTCTTCCATTTTATCCAGTGCATCCGGATCATTCATAAAATCAAGAGCATCCATTGTCTTTTTGATCTTCTCTTTATAGTCCAGATATCCTGTTGTAAATACCTGTTCTCCACCACATGTATGTCCAGGTCCTCTCTGCTCCATAAACTCTGTGAACATACCTGCTGCATAACAGTCGTTCCATTCCGGAGTCATGGAAGCCAGAAGTCTCTCTCTCATAGTTCTTCCCTTCCAGAACGGAATAATCTCTTCTGCCTGGAGTTTTCTGTCTTCTTCTGTTGTGTGGAAGGATACCAGATCACGCTCACTCATAACTGTCATATCCTCAACGCTGTGACAGCAAAGTTCCGGGAATGTCGGAGATGCCTGTGGATCTTTTCCCTTCTCTCCTACGATCAGCTCACCGTCTCCAAGGTAAAGTGTCTTCTTTGAAAAATACTCTTTTAACACCATAGCTCTCATAACCGGGATAGAATATTTTCCGTCATTTTCTCTGTAAAAATCTGTTTCGATCTTTGCTCTTTCCAGATCGATGTGTACCGGTGTTGTAACACTCAGTTCTCTTAACTTCTGGATTCTTTCGTTCATGCCTCTTTTTTCAGCCATTGTTTTAACCTCCTATCTTTGTGTTAGAAAAACCTGCTTCCTGGAAGAGTTTCACAAACCCCTCCATCTCTTCTTTTGTCGGTGCATTCAAGTCATTACCTTTATATTCCATATCCAGCTTCGGATATTTACTGCTTCCCGTATTATGATATGGCAGCAAATTAACCTGTGCCGGGTGAATACCGTGTTCTTTCAGGAAACGGATCGTCTCTTTCATATTCTCTTCGTTTCCATTTACTTCCTTAACAGTAGGGATGCGGATGTATATCCTTGCTCCTGCATCTGAAAGTTTTACAAGATTATCTAAGATCAGTTTATTGTCTACTCCGATATATTGCTTATGTAATTCCGGATCCATTACCTTTACATCATATAAAAATGTATCGACATATGGAAGGATTGCTTCGAACTTCTCATACGGAACATATCCGCATGTATCAATTGTAAGCGATACTTCTTCTTTCTTCAAGGCTTTTGCGATCGCAAGTACATAATCTGTAGACATAGCCATCACTTCACCACCGGAAAGTGTAACTCCACCGCCGGACTGTTCATAGAACATCAGATCTTTCATCAGTTCCTTTACAAGTGTTTTTACCGGATATTCCTGGCCAACGATCTCCCGGATTCCCTGTGTACAGAAATTCTCACATTTTCCGCAGAGCTTACAAAGTTTTTTATCCAGCTTCGGTCTTCCGTCTTCCATGGTGACTGCGCCGTTCGGACAGACTTTTGCGCATACGCCGCAACCGGTACATTTCTCCGCATCATACTGAATTTCCTGCTCGAAGCGCTGTGTCTCAGGATTATGACACCACACACACTTTAACGGACATCCCTTAAAAAATACAGTCGTACGGATTCCGTCCCCGTCATGAATAGAATACTTCTGGATATTGGTTATCAGATCCATGATATTCTCCTTTCCTCTTATTATACTTGTTATTTTCACATTTTTTACCCGTTTTAGACCAACGTTTGTACTTTAGTCTAATCATAACAAAAAAGATAAAGTTTGTCAATCCTTTGACAAACTTTATCTCATTAATTACCATCTGAAATGGATTCTGTCTATTCTTCATTCTCCTGAGTATTCAGATAATTTCTTTCCACCAGCTCCCATATCTCATCACGTCCCTGTTTCGTCACTGATGAGAACGGGATGACAATTGTTCCCGGTAACACTCCCAGACCTTCTTTTACAATCTTGATCTGTTTGTCTTTCTGGCTGCGTTTGATCTTATCGAGTTTTGTTGCAATGATCACCGGATGGAATCCCTGTGACACGATCCACTCATACATCATCTTGTCGTTACCGGATGGTTTATGACGGATATCGATCAGAAGGAATACTACTTTCAACTGCTTCGACCCGTGCAGATAACGTTCGATCAGCTGTCCCCATTTGATCTTCTCCTGTTCGGATACCTTCGCATATCCGTAACCCGGCAGGTCGACCAGATATAATGCCTCATTAATATTATAGAAGTTGATCGTCTGTGTCTTTCCCGGTGTTGCAGATATTCTTGCGTATGATTTGCGGTTCATAAGCGCATTGATCAGGGATGACTTTCCTACGTTGGATTTTCCTGCAAATGCAATCTCCGGAAGTGTATTCTCCGGAAGTTTGCTGGTGATTCCACATACGGTTTCCAGATTAATATTTCTGATTATCATATATTTCTCCTTTGATCCATCTCCTGACCCGTGCCAGAAGATCTGACTATACAAGTGCTTCTTTCAGCACCTCATTCATGTGTGTTACAAATTTAATTTCCAGTCCCTTTGTAATCTCTGTTGAAATTTCCTCAACATCTCTTTCATTTTTTGCCGGAACAAGTACGGTCTTCATTCCTGCATTTTTTGCAGCCAGAAGCTTTTCTTTCAGCCCTCCGATCGGGAGTACACGTCCGCGCAGTGTAATCTCTCCTGTCATAGCGAGGTCTGCCCGTACTTTTCTTCCTGTCACCGCAGACATGATTGCAGTTGCCATTGTAATACCGGCAGATGGTCCGTCTTTTGGAACGGCTCCCTCCGGAATATGGATATGTATATCATGTTTCTTAAAGAAATCATCTGTAATATCGTGCTCTTTGCTTACGGAACGGATATAACTGATACCGGTTCTCGCGGACTCTTTCATGACATCGCCAAGCTGTCCGGTCAGCAGGATTTCTCCTTCTCCCGGCATCATATTCACTTCGATCTGGAGTGTATCACCGCCGACACTAGTCCATGCGAGTCCACGCACAATACCAACTTCATCTTCTTCATTTGCCATCTGATAACTGTAAAGTTCCTTACCCAGATAGTGTTCCATATTCCGCTCTGTCACATGAATGGATTTCTTCTTTTTCTCAAGGATCTCCATTGCTGATTTACGGCAGATATCACCGATCTTACGTTCCAACTGTCTGACCCCTGCTTCTTTTGTGTAATTTCTTGCCATCTTCCAGATCGCATTTTTACTGATGGTCAGCTGATCTGCTTTCAGTCCATGCTTTTCGATCTGCTTTGGAATCAGATGTTCCTGCGCAATATGCAGTTTTTCATTTTCTGTATAACTGGTAACCTCAATGACTTCCATACGGTCAAGAAGCGGCCTTGGAATGGTCTGCAGGCTGTTTGCCGTTGTGATAAATAACACTTCCGACAGATCCATCGGCACTTCCAGATAATGGTCTACGAACTTATTATTCTGTTCGCCATCCAGAACCTCCAGAAGTGCTGAGAATGTATCTCCTTTATAGTCATTGCTGACTTTATCTATCTCATCCAGCAGCATCAGTGGATTCTTGACTCCTGCCTGTTTCATTCCATTTGCGATTCTTCCCGGCATTGCTCCTACATAAGTCTTTCTGTGCCCCCGGATTTCCGCTTCGTCACGGACACCTCCAAGCGAAATTCTCACATACGGCTTCTTCAACGCCCTGGAAAGAGATTTCGCAATCGAAGTTTTACCGGTTCCCGGAGGACCCACAAGACAGATGATCGGTGCTTCGCCTTTTTTCGTAAGCGCCCGTACTGCAAGATATTCAAGTACTCGTTCTTTTACTTTCTCCAGACCGTAATGATCTTCATCCAGTACCTGTCTTGCAAATGCAATATCTTTATGCTCTTTGCAAGTTTTATCCCATGGCATTTCAAGCATTGTTTCGATATAGGTCCGGATAACGCCTGTTTCCGCCGGGGAATTCATGGAATTGCGGAATCTTTTGATTTCTTTGTTCAGCTTTTCTTTTACTTCTTTCGAAGCTTTCAATGCATCTGCCGCCTGCTGGAATTCATCCGCATCCGACATGGTATTGTCATCACCAAGTTCCTCACGGATTACTTTCAGTTCTTCCCGTAGGATGTATTCCCTCTGGTTCTTGTCCACACGTTCTTTCACCTTACTTTGGATCTCTTCTTTTACTTTCTGTGCCTGGATCTCATTCACGATCTTATATACCAGAAGTTCATACCGTCTCATAACGTTCGTCTCTTCCAGCAGTTCCTGCGCATCTTCGAATGAAAACGGCATATTTGCAGCAATCACATCTGTCAGGTATTTCAGATCATGAATGGATTCCACCTGCATGCCAAGTTCTTTTGAAAGCTTTGGATTCTTTAACAGATATTCTTTGAAGACATCCTGTAATCCACGGATCATTGCTTCTCGGTTCATTGGATCGTCTTCTTCCCGCTCTCCGGATACCACTTCATCATCCGGCAGTTCTACTACCGTTGCCTGGAGATATGGTGTCTCACTATCCATTCTTACAAGACTTGCTCTTACTTCTCCGGATACAAGTACACGGCTCATTTTTTTTGGTAATTTTACTACCTGCCTTATGGTAACAACACAGCCAACCAGATAGACATCTTCTGCTCCCGGCTCTTCTATTTCCAGATCCTTCTGAGCGCTGACGAATAACTTCTGGCCGTTTTTTACCGCCTCTTCAATCGCCTGCAGTGATTTTTCCCTGCTTACATCAAAATGTCTGACCTCTTCCGGCAGTATCGTAAGTCCTCTTAAGGCAACCATAGGCAGACTATAAGTTTCTCCTGTCATATATTCACACTCCTGTTCACCGACTGGATTATCTTGGTATAAAATCAGCGGGTACAATTATTCTTCGCACCCGCCGTCTTTCTTTTCATTTATTATGCACTTTCTGAGTCAGGTTCTGCATGTTCACATACAGGCTCTCCTGTTCCTTTTACAACATCTTCTGTGATGTGGCATGATTTTAATGTCTCATCCGATGGTGCTTTATACATGATATCCATCATGATACTTTCCATAATCGCTCTCAGTCCTCTTGCTCCCGTCTTTCTCTTCAGGGAAGTCTCTGCGATTGCTTCCAGTGCTTTATCATCAAATGTAAGCTCTACATCGTCCAGTTCCAACAGCTTCTGATACTGTTTAGTCAATGCATTCTTCGGCTCTGTAAGAATCTTCATTAATGCATCTTTATCCAGCATTTCCAATGCTACTGTTACCGGTACACGGCCTACGATTTCCGGAATCAGACCAAATTTCACAAGATCCTGCGGCAGAATCTGCTGAAGCAGTCTGTCCACATCATCTTCATGCTTTTCTGCAATCTCTGCATTGAATCCGATTGATTTCTGATCGATACGTTTTTCAACGATTTTTTCGATTCCTTCAAAGGCTCCTCCGCAGATGAATAAAATATTCGTGGTATCGATCTGGATCATCTCCTGATGCGGATGCTTTCTTCCTCCCTGTGGAGGTACATTGGCAACTGTTCCTTCAATAATCTTCAGAAGCGCCTGCTGTACACCCTCACCCGATACATCTCTGGTAATCGATGGATTCTCTGATTTTCTTGTAATCTTATCAATCTCATCAATATATATAATTCCATACTCTGCACGTTCAATATCTCCGTCTGCCGCCTGAATGATCTTCAGAAGAATGTTTTCTACATCTTCACCGACATATCCGGCCTCTGTCAATGCTGTTGCATCAGCAATCGCAAACGGTACTCCCAGAATCTTTGCCAGTGTCTGAGCCAAAAGCGTCTTACCACATCCTGTCGGTCCGAGCATGAGAATATTACTTTTACCAAGGTCTACTCCCATATTTCTTCCCGCCATTACACGTTTATAATGATTATAAACAGCTACCGATAATACTTTTTTCGCTTCTTCCTGACCAATGACATATTCATCCAGAAATGCTTTGATCTCTTCCGGTTTTAAAAGATTGATATCCGAGAACGGATTCCATTCTCTTCCGTTCTCGTATTCAAATTCTTCTTCTATAATCTCTGCGCAGACATCCACACACTCATCACAGATATATGCCCCATTCGGACCTGCAATCAGCTTTCTCACCTGATTCTGCGTCTTGTTACAGAACGAGCATCTTACCTGATCATCGTTCTTTCCTGCCATACTTTTCACCTCGTCTGAGGACTGCCCTAGCGGTTCTTGATGACTTCGTCAATCAGACCATACGCTTTGGCTTCTTCCGCAGTCATAAAGTTATCTCTTTCTGTATCTGCGTTGATGACCTCTAACGGCTGTCCTGTATTTTCTGCCAGAATCTGATTCAGTTTCTGACGAGTTTTTAAGATGTGATCTGCTGCGATCTGAATCTCTGTTGCCTGTCCCTGAGCTCCGCCAAGCGGCTGATGGATCATGATCTCAGAGTTTGGGAGTGCAAGTCTCTTGCCCTTTGTTCCTCCTGTAAGAAGGAATGAACCCATACTTGCAGCCATACCAATACAGATTGTCTCAATATCGCATTTGATATACTGCATGGTATCATAAATTGCCATTCCGGCTGTTACAGAGCCTCCCGGACTGTTGATGTACAGATGGATATCTTTCTCCGGATCTTCTGCTTCAAGAAACAGAAGCTGTGCAACGATCACACTTGCAGATACATCTGTTACTTCTTCGCCCAAAAATATAATTCTGTCTTTTAATAATCTTGAATAGATGTCGTAAGAACGTTCTCCACGGCTTGTCTGTTCAATGACATAAGGTACTAAACTCATGTATATGCCTCCTGACTATACTATGTTATGATCTGACGTTCTTATTTTTCTACTGCATTCTCAACAAGGAATGTAACAGCTTCCTGAACTGCCAGATCTTCCTTCATCTGTTTCTTCTCGTTCTCACCCATGAATTCTTTCAGTTTCTCAACTTCCATGTTGTAAGATTCAGCCATCTTGGCAAGTTCTTCATCGATCTTCTCATCTGTGATTTCGATATTTTCAGCTTTTGCTACCGCCTCAAGTACAAGACGTGTCTCAATTCTCTTGATTGCCTGTGGTCTCATATCTTCCATCATCTTCTCTGCGGTCAGTCCTGTGAACTGGAAGTACTGCTCAAGAGTGATTCCCTGAGACTGGATTCTCTGTGCAAAATCCTCTACCATCTGAGTTGTCTGTGTCTCGATCATTGGCTGTGGAATCTCGTATTCTGCATTCTTAACAGCCTGCTCTACAGCCTGATCTTCCTGATTTCTCTTTCCGTCTGCTGCTTTCTGCTCTTTGATCTTTGCTTTTACGTCTGCTTTGTATTCTTCTAATGTATCGAATTCAGATACTTCTGCTGCGAACTCATCATCAATTTCCGGCAGTTCTTTTGCTTTGATCTCATGAACTGTGCATTTGAATACAGCTTCTTTTCCTTTTAATTCTTCTGCATGATAATCTTCCGGGAAAGTAACTTTTACTTCAACTTCTTTCTCAGCTTCAGCGCCTACTAACTGCTCTTCAAATCCAGGAATGAACGATCCTGATCCGATAGTCAGTGGATAGTTCTCTCCCTTTCCGCCTTCAAATGCTTCACCATCAACAAATCCTTCAAAGTCGAGAATTACTTCATCACCGTCTGCTACCGCACGGTCTGTAACTACAACTTCTCTTGCATTTTTCTCTGCTTCTTCCTGGATCTTAGCGTCTACTTCTTTCTGAGTTACGCGTGTAGATACTTTATCTACTTCCAGTCCTTTATACTCACCGAGTTTTACTTCCGGCTTTGTTGCAACATCTGCTGTAAAGATGAATGATTTTCCTTTTTCAATCTGAACAACGTTGATCTCCGGTCTTGAAACAATCTCAAGTTCACACTCTTCATATGCTTCAGAATATGCCTTAGGGATCAGTGCATTTGCTGCATCATCGTAGAAGATCTCCGGTCCATACATTTTCTCGATCATCTGACGTGGTACTTTTCCTTTACGGAATCCCGGCATAGCGATCTTGTTCTTCTGCTTCATATATGCACTCTGAAGCGCTTTTTCTAAATCATCGGCCGGAACTTCGATAGTAAGTTTCGCCATGTTGTTTTCTAATTTTTCTACCTGTAAACTCATTTATCATTTCCTCCTGTTTCTAACCCGCCTCATGGGTAGCGGAAAAAAAGCGGGTATACTACAATACATTCACCACAGAAGTATAACACAAACTCTGGTAAATATCTAGTCCCCGTTTTTGCTTAAATCCGGTGTTTTTCCGCTTTTTTCCTCTATTTTTATTAAATTTTATGAAAAACTATTAAAAGACTATGGAATCTGCAATTTCCTTTGCTTTTTCTTCGCCATCCAGAATCTCGATCAATTTCAGTCCAAAATCAATTGCGGTACCGACACCCTGACTTGTGATAATATTCTCATCTACTACAACCGCTGTCTCTGTCAGCACGACATCTTCCATCTCATCTTCCACACCCGGATAACAGGTTGCCCTCCTGCCTTCCAGTACTCCCAGGCTCTTTAATATAGTAGGTGCTGCACAGATCGCTCCCACATATCTTCCTTCTTTTGCATACTGTTTTACCACATATCTGACTCCGTCATGGTTTTTCAGGTTCAGGGTTCCCGGCATTCCGCCCGGAAGCACAACCATATCAAATTCATCAAAATCTACTTCATCAAATAAATCTTCTGTCTGCACATTGATTCCATGTGCTCCATGTACGATGTAATCATCCATGATTGAAATTGTATCTACATATATCTTTGCTCTTCTTAACAGATCAACAACAGTCAGACCTTCGATCTCTTCAAATCCGTCTGCCAATAATACGCATACTTTTTTCATCTTCATTATCCTCCTCATCTCTTATTTATTCTAAATTCTATCACCGTTTACTTTTTCTGTAAACTGTTGTATCATAATTTCACCGCAAATGAAAGGAGACCTTATAATATGGAAATAGAACGAAAATATCTTGTTGCAAAGCTGCCGGATCAGCTGGAAACTTACCCATGCCGCCTTCTCGAGCAGGGGTATCTGAACACCAATCCTGTTGTACGTATCCGTCGTGATAATGAAAAGTACGAACTCACTTACAAGTCTGCCGGACTGATGTCCCGTCAGGAATATAACCTTCCTCTTGACCGGGAATCCTATCATCATCTTCTTGGCAAGATCGATGGACGTCTGATCAAAAAGAAACGGTATGTAATCCCGCTTTCTTCCGGCCTCACCGCAGAGCTTGATATCTTTGAAGGCGATCTTGCTCCTCTTATGCTTGTAGAAGTAGAATTCCAAACCGAAGACGATGCAGATTCTTTCACCGCTCCCGGCTGGTTCGGCGAAGATGTCACTTTTTCCGGAAAATATCATAACAGCTATCTGAGCCGTTTATAAATTGATATTTATCCTCGCGCCATATTTTGTTGCTTTTTCATGTTTTGTCACGTCTTGTTGCATATCATATCTATTTTATGGTCAGATTGTTATACTAACAGCAATATGTAACTTGTGGAGGTTTAACATGGCAAATCTGCAACTGGCCAAAAACTTATTCTATCTCAGAACCATATCTGGTCTAAAGCAGGATGATATTGCTGATATCTTCAATATCAGCCGTCAGGCCTGCAGCAATTATGAAACCAGTACACGTACGCCGGATCTTGGTTATCTGGCTTCTTTTGCTGCACATTTTCACGTTACTATGGATCAGCTTATCCTCTGTGATCTCGAAGCCGAACATTTTATTCCCAGATCAGAATATCCTTCCGGCATGCGCGAGACGGTTACTCCTTATATGCAGGGAATCGAAAAAAATACCGGTAACTACATCTATCTCACCGAAGAAGAAGTGGATCTTGTATTCGCATTCCGTTCTTCTTCCGATGAGAAGCGTAAACTCGCTACCGGTTTTCTTCACTCAGATAAATAATTGTCTTTCCTTTTTTCCCGACTTTTTCTCAGGCTCCCAGTCCAAATCCATCATGAACTGCATTCATTGCTTTTTCAATATCTTCTTCCGGAATCAGTACCGTAATACGGATCTCGGATGTGGAGATCATATTGATATTGACTCTGGAATTGTATAATGATTCAAACATCTTCGCAGCTACTCCCGGATTACTCATCATTCCGGCTCCAACGATGGAAAGCTTTGCAACCTTTTCATTCCATGTAATATCCTGGATCGTAAGTCTTTCTTTATTCGCATTCAGTACTTCAATCGCATGTTGCAGATCCTCAGATGCAACCGTAAAGGAAATGTCTTTTGTTCCTTCTCTTCCGACAGACTGAAGAATGATATCTACGTTAATATTATTTGCAGCCAGTGTATTAAATACAGCAAATGCCGTCCCCGGCTTATCCTCTAATCCGATAACAGAGATTCTGACTGTATCTTTATCTGCAGCCACACCTGTAACCAGTAATTTTTCCATATTTGAACCCTCCTTGACTACGGTACCTTCTGAACGGTTCAGGCTGGACCGCACCACTAATTCCACATTATATTTTTTTGCCATTTCCACAGAACGGTTGTGAAGAACTTTTGCGCCGAGGCTTGCAAGTTCCAGCATCTCATCATAAGTAATAAAATCTAATTTTTTTGCATTCTTTACAATTCTCGGATCAGCTGTAAAGACTCCATCAACATCTGTATAAATCTCACATTTGTCTGCATGAAGTACCGCAGCAAGCGCAACTGCAGTTGTGTCTGAACCACCTCGTCCAAGTGTTGTAATATCGTCATACTTATTCACACCCTGGAATCCTGTTACGATCACAATCTTTCTGGAATCCAGTTCATGTCTGATACGCTTAGTATCTACACGTTTAAATCTTGCATTTCCATAACGTGATGTTGCATGCATCGCAACCTGGAATGCATTTAGAGATACCGCTGGCACATCCAGTGCCTGCATAGCCATAGCCATCAATGATACTGACACTTGTTCTCCTGTTGTCAAAAGCATATCCAACTCACGCTTCTTTGCATCTGGGTTGATGGAATTTGCAAGTTCAATCAGCTCATCTGTTGTATCTCCCATCGCAGAAAGCACGACTACCACATCATGCCCTGCTTTATAGTCTTCAATGCAGCGTCTTGCCACATTAAATATTCGTTCTTTATTGGCAACAGAAGTCCCGCCAAATTTTTTAACGATCAGCATAGTTTCTCCCTTTTCCTAATCTTCAATACGGATCATATGAAGAATCTGGTCTTCATAACTCTTCGCTCTTGTATCATAATCACCTTCCATCATGATCGGAGTCACAAATCCAAACTCTCCGTCCAGACCGTCAACCTTCACGATTTCAACATCCCCAAAGGAATAACGGATATCTTCAATCTTCTCCTCCACGTTCCCTTTCATACGGATAAAGAATCGTCTCTTCATGGAAGATTTATCTTCCAGACGGAGTTTCTCTTCTTTCCACATAGTCATCACATTGCGGTTCAGGTTCTTAGCCGCTTCCACAACATCGGATACAACAGCACTTGCCGTTGGAAGTTTTCCTGCCCCGCTTCCATAGAACATCGCATCTCCCAAGACATTTCCATGAACGAAAATCGCATTAAAAACACCATTTACATTGTAAAGCGGGTGATCCGGATAAAGCATGCAAGGTGCGACCATCGCGCCAAGTCTTCCGGCATGTGTCTTGCTGGAAGCCAAAAGTTTGATTGTAGTTCCCATAGCCTTTGCATATCTCATATCTTTTACTGTAATCTTTGTAATTCCTTCACAGTAAATATCTTCAAAATCTACCTGCTGACCGGAAATCAGAGATGACAAAATTGCAATCTTTCTGCAGGCATCGTATCCTTCTACATCTGCCTCCGGATTTCGCTCTGCATATCCGTTATCCTGTGCTTCCTTTAATACAGAAGCATAATCTGCTCCTTCATAGAACATCTTCGTCAACATATAATTCGTCGTGCCATTGAGGATTCCGGTAATTTCTTCAATCTCATCTGCTGTCAGTGAAGAATTAAGCGGACGGATAATCGGAATACCACCTCCTACACTCGCCTCAAACAGAAAATTTATGTTCTTTTCTTTTGCAATAGAAAGCAGTTCTGCACCGTGCTTTGCTACAAGTGCCTTATTGGAAGTTACGACACATTTTCCGGCAAGAAGGCTTCTTTTCACAAAGGTATACGCTGGCTCGATTCCTCCCATGACTTCCACAACGATCTGGATCTCATCATCAGAGATAATTGTCTCAAAATCATGAATTATTTTTTCCTGTATCGGGTCTTCTGGAAAATCTCTGATGTCCAACACATATTTTACATTCAGTGCATCCCCGATTCTCTGGGCAATGCGCTCACCATTGGTATCAATAACTTCCACGACACCTGAACCAACTGTACCATACCCCATCACTGCTATATTTATCATACCGTTCCTCCCTTTTCACCGCCTGATACATATTTTAAATAGGCGTTTAACATATCAAGATCTCCGTCAAGAACCGCCGTAACATTGCCATTTTCCACATTCGTTCTGTGGTCTTTTACCAACGTGTATGGCTGCATAACATAGGACCTTATCTGATTACCGAATCCGATGTCTTTTACTTCTCCCCGGATATCTGATACTTTTTCTGCCTGTTCCTGCTCCTGCAGCAGCTTTAATTTTGCCTTCAACATCTGCATAGCTTTTTCTTTATTATGATGCTGTGATCTTTCATTCTGGCATTGAACTACAATTCCTGTCGGCAAATGCGTGATTCGGATTGCAGAAGATGTCTTATTGACATGTTGTCCGCCAGCCCCGCTTGCACGATAGGTATCAATTTTCAGATCATCCTCTAAAATATCAATATCAATGAGCCGCTGGTCTACGGCGCGCCAATCGCGCTGAATCCGATTCTGATGCTGCCGATGTGGATCAACTCGCTGGTTATCCCGACAATCGTCTGGTTCGTCTTAAAGGCCGGGCTGGTCACCATCCCGCATGCCGTGATGAACGTCAATCAGCTGCCGATGCCGATCTGTTCCTTCTTGGCGACACATGGGGATTTCCGGGTCATATTGCTGGAAGTCGTCCTGTTTGCGGTATCCTGGGTTATTTGGTATCCTTTCTTTAAAGCCCACGAAATGAAAGTGTTGAAGGAAGAGGAAGAAGCATGAGCGAACAAAACACACAGCCAGCCCTGGTCAGCGCCGCGATGGGAATCATCCTGCACGCCGGCGACGCCCGCAACTATGCCAAGCAGGCCCGCGAAGCGATGCGGGAAATGAATTTCACTGAAGCGCGTTCGCTGTTGGAAACGGCGAAAAAGGAAATTGCGGAAGCGCATCGGGCACAGACGGAAATCATCCAGAATGAAGCCCGCGGCATCCGCTATGAATACAGCATGTTATTTAATCACGCCCAGGATACGCTGATGACGATCAACAGCGAGATCGAACTGACTGCCGATCTGATTCTGACTTTTGAAGTCGTCATGCGCAAGCTGACGGAAAAGGAGGGTTAACGATGGCGAAGTTTCCGGAAACCTTTCTGTGGGGCGGCGCCAGCGCGGCAGTCCAGATGGAGGGCGGCTGGCAGGAAGGCGGCAAAGGCGTTAATGTCGCTGATATCCAGATCTGCCGGGTGCACGACGCGCATGGCGGCAACGTCAATTATACACGGCAATCCTTAACGGAACGGGTGGCGGATGTTTTCTCCGATCACCCTGTTCATCATTATCCCAAGCATGAGGCGGTTGATTTCTATCATCGCTATCCGGAATACATCGAGCTGATGAAGCAGGCTGGTTTTAAGGCCTTCCGCATGAGCATCAGCTGGGCGCGCATTTTCCCTAATGGCGATGATGCACAGCCTAACGTGGCAGGCCTTGCCTTTTATCGTCAGGTTTTTGAAGCCTTGCATGAGGCCGGGATCACGCCGATTGTCACGCTGTCGCACTACGATATGCCGCTGGCGATCGTCCAGCATCATCAGGGCTGGTATGGCCGTGAGACGATCGAAATGTATGTGAATTATGCCCGGGCCTGTTTTGAACAGTTCCACGATTTAGTTCCGTACTGGATCGCTGTCAACCAGATCAACCTGATCTTCGGCGAATCATTCAGCTCGTTAGGCATGATCATGGACGAATACGAGGATTTCACGGCGGCGAAGTACCAGGCGGTTCATCACGAATTTGTGGCGAATGCGCTGTTAGTCCGGGCAGCAAAGGTAATTGATCCGCAGATTCAGGTCGGCGTCATGCTTGCAGATCAGATGACTTACCCGCTGAACAGCGATCCGCAAGCCTGCGAGCAGGCGTTGGAGGCAAACCGGATGAAAGATTATTTCTATTCCGATGTGCAGCTGCGCGGAGAATATCCGGGATATGCCAAGCGTTATTTTAAGGAACATCACATTACAATTCGGATGGAGCCGGGTGATGCGGAGCTGATCAAGGAAAACACGATGGATTTCCTGGCGGTGGCGTATTATTATTCGCACTGTGTTGACGCTTCCGGAAAAAAGGTGGCCAATCCGTTTACGAAAGCAACGCAATGGGGCTGGACGATTGATCCGACTGGGTTGTATATCGCGATGAGCTCTTATTGGGATCGTTATCATGTACCGATGATGATCGCGGAGAACGGCATCGGCGTGGAAGAAACTTTGGACAGCGAAGGGCAGATTCATGATGATTACCGCATCGCCTATCATCGCGAGCATATCGCGCAGATGCGGAAACTGATAGAGGATGAAGTGGAATTGTTTGCTTATACGCTGTGGTCGCCGTTCGATATCGTCAGCGGCAACAGCTGCGAGATGGAAAAACGCTACGGCCTGATTTATGTCGATGTGGACAATAATGGTCAGGGTACGCGCAAGCTGGTGAAAAAAGACAGCTATGCCTGGTATCAGCATGTCATCGAAACGGAGGGTGAAGAATTATGAAGTCCTGGAGTCATGGCTTATTAGCGGCAGGTCTGTGCCTGAGCTTAGCCGGCTGCGCTTCTTCGCCCGCGCAGGACTCAACTCCAACGTCCGATCCGGAGAAGCTCCCGGAAACAGTGAAAATGCCGACCAGCGAGAAGGTTGAGATTGATTCCGTCCGCGGCACTAAAATCCAGGCTGTCCTGGACTTACCGGCGGACATGCCGGAGGCGGGTTATCCGTTAGTCGTTTTCGCTCATGGCTTCCAGGGAAGCAAGGAAGAGAGCGGGGCGT
>OLOD01001240.1_pt1 | contig 16728 bp, 18 predicted proteins | sample 1671921 | NCBI WGS metagenome assembly OLOD01 (sample SAMEA3136626, study PRJEB25190) | human gut metagenome | biome: human gut; feature: human-associated habitat; material: faeces | place: Austria | collected 2013
CTCTCCCCTGTTGTTTTACCAAAATCTCCAATATTCACTCCGGTCAGAACAATCTCTTTTCCTCCTTCGGCAGCTGCTTGACGGGCCTGTTCAACCATGGAAGCAATAGTCCCGTTACGACTTCGCCCCCGGGCAAAAGGAATCGTGCAATAAGAACAAAAGTAATCGCATCCATCCTGCACCTTCAAAAAGAAACGGGTACGGTCTCCCCGTGAACACGAGGGAGCAAAAGAACGGATATCTTTGGTCGCCGTAGTGATAGCTTCTCCTTTTTCATGCTTTTGGAGGTCACCTAGATATTGAAGCAATTCTCCCTTCTGTTCAGCTCCCAACACTACGTCCACTCCATCTATCTTTGCCACATCGCCGGGCTTCAATTGCGCATAACATCCGGTCACTACCACAAAAGCACCTGGGTGTTGTTTTACCAGACGATGAATCGCTTGCCGGCATTTCTTATCCGCCATCTCCGTCACCGAACAGGTATTTACCACACAGATATCTGCCTTCTCTCCTTTACGCGCAGTCCGGACTCCTGCCTCACGCAGAATTTTACCGATAGTTGAAGTCTCTGAAAAATTTAATTTGCAGCCTAAAGTATAATAAACGGCTGTCTTATTTTGAAATACAGTGGTATCTATCATAAGCTGTTATAAACACATTAACTTTGCAAAGTTACACATTATTATTAGTAAAACGCTTTTGGATACGAAAGTTTATTCCTATTTTTGCACAATTCACTAAAAAACGTGCAATGATTAAAGAGAATTTCATTAAACTATACGAAAATAGTTTTCGTGAAAATTGGGATCTACCTTGTTACACCGATTATGGAGAAGATACCCAATATACTTATGGGGAGGTAGCTGAAAAAATCGCCCGTTTACATCTGTTATTCAAACACTGTAGCCTCCGCAGAGGGGATAAGATTTCAGTTATCGGCAAAAATAATGCTCACTGGTGCATCGCCTATATGGCAACTATCACGTATGGAGCAATCATTGTCCCCATCCTTCAAGACTTTACGCCCAACGATGTTCATCATATCGTCAATCATTCCGAATCTATATTTCTGTTCACCAGTGACAGCATCTGGGACAATCTGGAAGAGGAAAAACTAACGGGACTGCGAGGCGTATTCTCACTGACCGATTTCCGGTGTCTTTATCAACGTGACGGAGAAACCATACAGAAGTTTCTGAAAAACACCGATAAAGAAATGCATTCTTTGTATCCGAAAGGATTTGCCCGTGAAGATGTTCAATATACCACTTTATCCAATGACAAAGTGATGCTATTAAACTATACTTCCGGAACCACCGGTTTCAGTAAAGGAGTGATGCTGACAGGGAACAATCTGGCAGGAAATGTTACCTTCGGTATCCGCACCGAACTTCTTAAAAAGGGAGACAAGGTACTCTCTTTCCTCCCACTCGCTCATGCATACGGCTGTGCGTTCGACTTTCTGACAGCAACTGCTGTCGGCACCCATGTCACTTTGCTTGGAAAAACTCCTTCTCCCAAGATTATAATGAAGGCTTTTGAGGAAGTGAAACCCAACCTTATTATTACTGTCCCGCTAGTGATCGAAAAGATATATAAGAATATCATCCAACCACTCATTAATAAAAAAGGCATGAAGTGGGCACTCAATATTCCGCTGCTCGACACACAGATCTACAACCAGATACGCAAAAGACTGATTGATGCACTAGGAGGCCGGTTTAAGGAAATCATTATCGGTGGCGCCGCTATGGATAAAGAAGTAGAAGAATTCTTCTACAAAATTAAATTCCCTTTTACTATCGGTTACGGTATGACGGAATGTGGACCACTAATCAGCTATGCCCCTTGGGATGAATTTGTACAAGGCTCTTCCGGAAAGATTCTGGATATAATGGAAGCACGTATCTATAAGGAAAACCCTGAAGCAGAAACCGGAGAAATCCAAGTCCGGGGAGAAAACGTGATGGTAGGATATTACAAGAACCAGGAAGCAACAGAGGAAGTGTTCACACAAGACGGCTGGCTACGTACGGGTGACCTCGGTAGCATGGACAACAGCGGGAATATTTTCATCCGGGGACGGCTCAAGACCATGATCTTAAGTTCAAACGGACAGAACATCTTCCCCGAAGAGTTGGAAACAAAACTGAATAACCTACCTTTCATTCTTGAAAGTCTCGTTATCGAACGCAACAAAAAATTAGTAGCACTCGTTTATGCCGATTATGAAGCGTTGGATTCTCTCGGATTAAACAATCCGGATAACCTGAAAACAATCATGGATGAAAATCTTAAGAATCTGAACAGCAATGTAGCCGCTTATGAAAAAATCAGCAGAATCCAACTTTATCCTACGGAATTTGAAAAAACTCCCAAAAGAAGCATAAAAAGATACCTATATAACAGTATTGCTGTCGATTAGCATGTTTTTAAACATACGAAAGTGGGGAAAAAGTGGCTAGTTACAAAAAAATATATAAAAAAAGTTGGTGTTTCGAGAACAACATATTGAAAAAGTACATACCTTTGCAACGTTTTAATAAAGCAATTGATTGTATTACGTTTTTAAAAAGCAAAGAAAATGAAAAAATTAGTTTTGATGGCCGTAGCTATCGTAGCAGTATCATTCGCATCATGTGGTAACAAAGCAGCTGACGCAGCAAAAGCAACTGCAGATTCTATCCGTATCGCTGACTCAATCGCAGCAGTAGAAGCAGCAGCTCTTGAAGCTGAACAAGCAGCAGCCGCAGCAGCAGATTCTTTGAATGCTGATAGCACTGCAACTGAAACTGTAGCTGAATAATTCAGAAACAGCTTAGAGAGAATTGAAAGTCTGCCATGCGAAAGCATGCACAGACTTTTTTTATGCCTTTATTTTAGCTATTCACACGTTATTTAGCGTATGAACTCTTCACAAAAGGAGCATTCAACAAATAATCCAAGCTTACTTCCACACTCTCTTCTACCGGCATACTATAGCCCTCGATTTCAGCAACGAGATAGTTAACACCTGCAGTTTTTGCATTCTTAAAGATAGCGTCAAAACCTACCATTCCACTTTGTCCGATCTCTCTATGATCCTTCACATGGAATATCTTGAAACGACCGGGATATTTATTAAAATAATCAACAGGACTGTTTTGTCCGCGAACTACCCAATAAAGGTCCATCTGGAAGAAGACATATTCAGGATTCGTATGTTCCAGCATATAATCATACATCACTTTATCTTCTACTTTCTGAAATTCATGAGCGTGATTATGATACCCAAACGACAGACCCTGTTGTTTACAACGTTTGCCTATCTCATTATAATATGCACAATACGTTTCTAAATCTTTGAGCGTCTTAGGTACATCCATCCACGGAGCTACAATATATTTCATACCGGCAGCTTTATGATCGGCAATACACTGATCCCACCATTCAAGTGATTTCGAATAGTCACCGGAGGCGAGTTCTTCTTTCGACAGTCCACGCGTGCAGTGTGAAGACAAGACCTTTAATCCTGCCGATTCGACATCTTTCTTAAATTGTTGAGGAGTCCGGTCATAAAATTTACCGTTATTATAATTGGCAGCTTCAACACCGGTATATCCCATGTTTGCCAATTTCTTCAGAAGAGCAGTATAAGTGGGGTCACACTTACCATCTTTATTGTCTACCTTATTCAATATATCTCTGACAGAATAGAGTTGAATAGCTACTTCTTTTTTAGCTTTCTTCTTAGTTTGCGCGGTCATTGCCTGTGGAATCATGAAAAGAGTAGCCAACGCACATAAATAAATTTTTGTTTTCATATAATAGATATCAGGGAATTACAATTATTAGATTTATATAGAAAAAAATAGGCACGGATTACACGGAATTACGCGGTTGTTATATAATAACGATAGTTAAAAAACCGTGTTATCCGTGTAATCCGTGCCTTATTTCTTATTTATGCGATTAGTCCAAAACCTTCACGCGGATGTTGCGGAACCAAACATCATCACCGTGATCTTGCAAACCGATGAAACCTTCGTGATTTTCTCCACCACAGTTATTCAGCAATTCAAATGCCAAAGGCCATTTATCTTCGCTGAACTTACTTGCCTGCAACATATCAGTCCATTGTTTTGTCCACAAATGATATTCAAGTACGTTTTCATCGTTTTGTCCGTGAACCACTGTACCTTTATAAACCATAATCTTAGCCTTGTTCCATTCGCCAAATGGTTTAGAGTTTTGAGGAACTGCCGGAATCATGTCATACAAAGAAGCTGACTGACGATTGTTATCTTTACCCAATTTAGCATCCGGATGATTGGCATTATCCAGGATCTGATATTCAGGTGCGGAAATATAAATAGGTTCAAGCACATCATTACCATCTTTGTCTTTAGAAGTAACTTCCTGAGCTAAATACAAAATACCCGAATTGCTACCTTTAGCAACCTTCCATTCCAATTCCAACTCAAAGTTTTTAAATTTATGAGCAAAGATCAAGTCACCACCATCACCGTCTTGAGCTTCACCGCCGCCAGAACCGTTGAATTTGATACAGCCATCTTCGATTGTCCATTTAGTAGGAACACGGTCTTTTCCATAACCACGCCATCCGTTAAATGTTTCACCATCAAAGATTGTGATATAACCATTTTCGTCAACAGGCAGATTCAAACTATCAGTTTCCGGTGCTTTCAATGATTTAGAGTAAGACAACGCAACTTTTTGCTCTTCCGGAGCATTTGCTTTCTTCTGACCACCGCAAGAAGCGAAAACGCCTGCAGCAAGACAACAACAAGCTAATGAATAAAATACTTTTTTCATGATATCAACTATTTAATTTTTAATCTTTAATTTACTTTTATCTCGGCATATCAGGAAGTCTCCAACCGTCACGATAAGTATGTTTCACTAATTCAGCAGCAAACTGTTTCGCATTAATCGGATCAGTCCATGTCTTATCAAATGTCGGATGACCATCATGAATCTTGAATCCGTCTTTGATAACGGTACGGATCGTTTCGTTATCACCGATATTCGTAAAGCACATGTTAGCTCCATCCCATTCAAGAGTCTTATTCAGCGCTTGCAAACGAATAGCCAATACACCCATTGCTACCATTTCATTCATGGGTCCGGCTTCTGAGAAATCAGACTTAGTCATGATACGGTTAGATTTATTTTCTTTACATGCACGTACCCAGTCCATCTCGTGCCCACCGTTCATAGCATTAGGAACACGACGACAAACTTTTGGCGCATTTGGTTTACGACCAGAAAGCAACCAAGGATTCTGTCCATAACATCCGCAAATCAAAGTATCTTTCGTTCCGTGGAAAATAGTCAAACCACCACCACTCTGCATCAGTTGTTTTCCTTCCGGGAATCCTTTCGGACGTTCAGGCATCATACCGCCATCGTACCAATGTACTTCCACTTCAGGCATAGCTACTTTCGGCATATTTTCACGAGCAGGGAAAATCATTTTCACATGCTGTGCCTGCGGAGCACAAGCATTCAACAATAAAGTAGATGATCCTTCCACTTTGGTAGGATATTGCAATTTCAATGCTCTAAACGGCTGATGCAAAATATGGCAAGCCATATCACCTAATGCACCTGTTCCGTAATCCCACCATCCACGCCAGTTCCAAGGATGATAAATAGCATTGTAAGGATTCATTTTAGCAGGACCTGTAAACAAATCCCAATTCAATGTACTAGGAATACGGTCTACACCTTCAGGAACATTCAATCCTTGCGGCCAAATAGGACGGTCTGTTGCACATTCCACCTTAGTTATATCACCGATTTCACCATTCCAAATCCATTCGCATACCAAATCCGTACCTTCGTCTGATGAACCCTGATTACCCATCTGAGTAACAACACCTGTTGAAGCAGCTAAATTTGTCAATAAACGAGATTCATAAACAGAGTGGGTCAACGGCTTCTGACAGTACACGTGTTTTCCCATTGTCATTGCATCAGCAGTGATGATAGCATGAGTATGGTCGGCAGTTGCAATAATCACACCATCGATAGATTTACCCATTTCTTCATACATCTTACGATAGTCCCAGTATTTTTTAGCCTTGGGGAATTCGTCGAACACACCTTTTGCATACTTCCAATCCACATCACAAAGAGCCACAATATTTTCAGTGCCCTTCACGTGATTAATATTGGCATGTCCCATACCACCAATACCCACGGCTGCAAGATTCAGTTTGTCAGTAGGCGAAATATGCCCGTGGCTCATACCTAAAATAGTACTGGGAGCAATAGTAATGCCTGCTAAAGCAGCAGCCCCCGTTTTGAGAAACTTTCTCCTCGAAATGTTTGACATGATTTTATTTATTTAAGGGTTAATAATCTTTGGAAGGTTGCCATGCAACAATCCATATCCATTTTTCATGTTTCTTCTTCGCTCGCGTATTTGCTCCAGAGTGCGCAAATTACCAATAGCGGGCAAATCGTGTTTGCGTGTGTCTTTCAAGAATGTCCACGCATATTCGGATGCAATGGCCGAATCGCGCATAGACGGTAAGCGGGAATTGCGCTTTCCGGTTTCTACCGAATCAGCAAACAGGTCACACAACACGTCTATATTCTTGCCACCGAAAGGTTTCTCCACACGAATGGTCTGATTGACACCGTGCAGATCAACAACAGCGGTATTGAAATCATGCGTCATACGCACAACTCCTTTGGTACCTATAATATCCACATACGAATTATGTGTCTGGTCTTTAGATAATTGTCCATAAACAAAGCCCTGAGTAATATCGAAGACTACGCCATTTTGGAAAGTTCCGTGACATTGTACCCACCAAGGATCTTTATAATTCCACATATTCACTCCCTGCGCATTCCATGTTCTATAATCACAGCCTGCATACCAACGGGTAATATCGACGTAGTGCATTCCACAATCATGGAAAGCAGGTCCCTCGTACTCATGACCTTCGCCCGGTGCCAAACCGGGAGTCATGTGGCAAATACGGATAATAGCCAGTTCTCCGATTTCTCCCTGCTCGATATACTCTTTCATCAGATTATGATACCAGGAATTCCGCAGATACAAGTTTACCGCAGAAATGAGGTTGGTGTTTTCTGTCATCTCCACGACCTTCCACTCATTTTCCATGGTATCTGAAATAGGTTTTTCTGAAATAATGTGTTTGCCGTAGCGAATAGCTTTTTCTATTTGTTCCATCCGTGAGTCGGCCAAAGTGAAAAGACCGACTACCTGTACACTTTCATCCTCAAAAATTTTTTGATTATCTTCTACTATAAGAGATTCAGGAGATAACTTCTTAGCCAATTGACGTGATTCCGGATCAGTATCGCAAATATAAGCAATATTCCATCGCCCACTTTTTGTCATCGCTTCCCAATAGAATCTTCCCATTCTACCAAAACCGATAATTCCAACTTTAATTCTCGTGTCTACTGAAGATTGCGTGTTCATAATAAAACATAGTGAATTTAAGTACAAATAATAGATAAAGTATTAAAATGAACAAAAAGATATCTTCAGGGCAGGGTGAGATTCCCTACCGGCGGTAAAGCCCGCGAGCCGAGAGGCATGATCCGGTGAGATTCCGGGGCCGACAGTACAGTCTGGATGGAAGAAGATGATAGTACAGTTGATTTTTGTATGAATGAATGTAGTATCAGAGCTCTGAGATGGTGATCCATTTCAGAGCTTTTTATGTAGGAAATAATCAGACATTCATTTATCGATCATATGTAACAGATTAATTCCACCCTGCAGATATTTCTGCAGGCTTTTTTTGTATCTGGTACATCGTTTTCGAAATACCAGGCAAAGAACAGGAATAAGAAAGAAGGAATAGAAATGACGGATCAGGAATATATGCTTCGGGCGATTCAGCTGGCCCAAAAAGGAGAAGGCTGGACGAATCCCAATCCGATGGTAGGGGCAGTGATCGTAAAAGACGGAAAGATCATCGGGGAAGGCTATCATAAAAAGTATGGAGAACTTCACGCGGAACGTAATGCAATTGCTTCTCTTACAGAATCAGCAGAAGGTGCGGTGATTTATGTTACGCTGGAGCCTTGCTGTCATCATGGTAAAACACCTCCATGTACGGAAGCGATCATTGAACAGAAGATCAGAAAAGTGGTGATCGGTTCCAGAGATCCGAATCCGAAAGTGGCAGGAAAAGGTGTACAGATGTTAAGGGAAGCCGGTGTAACAGTAGTTGAAGATTTTATGAGAGAAGAATGTGATCAGCTGAACCCGGTGTTTTTCCATTATATTACTACGAAGACTCCGTATGTAGTGATGAAGTATGCCATGACACTGGATGGGAAGATCGCAACGAAGACAGGGGCATCAAAATGGATCACCGGAGAAGCTGCACGAAAAGAAGTACAGCATATGCGGCATCAGTACATGGGGATCATGGCAGGCATTGGAACTGTGCTTGCAGATGATCCGATGTTAAACGTCCGGGTAGAAGGCTGGAAAAGTCCTGTCAGGATTGTGTGCGACAGTAAGCTCAGGATCACGCCGGACAGTCAGATCGTAAAAAGTGCGGGAAAATACCGGACGATCGTGGCTTATGCAGATTGGAAAAATACAGAAGAGAAAATAAAAATATTACATACCATGGGAGTTGAAACCATTTGTTGTCCGGATGAAAAGAATCAGATAGACCTTAAGAAGCTGATGACAGATCTTGGAAACAGAGGCATTGACAGCATCCTTATGGAGGGAGGCGGTACGTTAAATGACAGTGCACTGAGAGCTGGAATTGTAAAGGAAGTACAGGCTTTTGTGGCACCAAAGCTGTTTGGCGGTGTGGCTGGGAAGACACCGGTAGAAGGTATTGGAGTTGAACTGCCGTCTGAAGCAGTGGAACTGAGATATACAGATATCTGTCAGATCGGTGAGGACATCCGGATAAGATGTCAGGTGTGTGAGAAAAAACAGGAGGAATCATGTTTACAGGAATCGTAGAAGAGAAAGGAAAAGTCCGTTATATACAGCTGACAGGGGAATCAGGGATCCTAGCAGTGAAAGCCAGGAAGGTACTGGAAGGCACAAGAATCGGTGACAGCATTGCCGTGAATGGCGTGTGTCTGACAGTTACGTCGATCCAGCCGGACGGATTTACCGCCGATGTGATGGCAGAGACGATCAGAAGAAGCAGTCTTGGCAGCTGCAAAGCCGGAAGCCAGGTAAACCTGGAACGAGCAATGGCTGCAGATGGCAGGTTCGGAGGGCACATAGTAAGTGGCCATATTGATGGGACTGGCGTGATAAGTTCCATGCTTCGGGAAGAAAATGCCATCTGGGTATCGATTGAGACATCACCACAGATTTTGCATCTGATTGTGGAAAAAGGATCAGTTTGTATTGATGGGATCAGCCTGACAGTTGCAAGGATTGATGAAGCTGGTTTTCAGGTGTCGGTCATTCCACATACAGGAGAAGAAACAACTCTTTTGGAAAAGGTGCCGGGGGATCTGGTTAATCTGGAAAATGATGTGATCGGAAAATACGTAGAAAAACTGCTTGGCATCAGAAAAAACGAAGAAGAGAAAAAAGAATCCGGAATTACGATGGAATTTCTTGAAGAATTCGGATTTTAGAACAGGAGGATATACAGTATGTCACAAAACTATCAGTACAACACAATTGAAGAGGCACTTAGGAATCTTAAGGAAGGTAAAATAGTTCTGGTCACAGATGATCCGGACAGAGAAAATGAGGGAGATCTGATATGCGCGGCAGAGTTTGCGACCAGGGAAAATATTAATTTCATGGCGACCTATGCAAAGGGTCTTATCTGTACACCGATGAGTGCGGAACTTGCTGCGAGATTGAATTTTCCACCGATGGTTGCTGAAAATACGGACAATCACAGTACAGCATTTACCGTGGCAGTGGATCACGCAGATACAACGACCGGTATCTCAGCAGTAGAGCGCTCCTATACCATTATGAAGTGTGTGGATGATGAGTCGAAACCGGAGGATTTCAGAAGACCAGGACATGTATTTCCACTTATTTCCAGAAAAGGCGGGGTTCTGGTACGGAATGGCCATACAGAGGCAACGACAGATCTTATGAGACTTGCCGGGCTGAAAGAATGTGGTGTGTGCTGTGAAGTTATGAAAGAAGATGGCACGATGATGCGTACATCACAGCTATGGGAAATGGCAAAAGAGCATAACCTTACATTTATTACCATCCGTGATCTGCAGGATTATATAAGGATACATGAAAAGCATGTAAAGGAGGAAGCAGCTGCAAACCTCCCAACACAGTACGGTGATTTTAAAATGTATGGATATATCAATGACATTACAGGAGAGCACCATCTGGCACTGGTAAAAGGTGATATAGGAGATGGTGAGGATGTGCTTTGCCGGGTACATTCGGAGTGCCTGACAGGAGATGCATTCGGATCGCTCAGATGTGACTGCGGCTTGCAGCTGCAGACAGCAATGCGCCAGGTAGAGGCGGAAGGCAGAGGAATCATTCTGTATATGAGACAGGAAGGCAGAGGAATCGGATTGATCAATAAGATCAAAGCATATGCGCTTCAGGAACAGGGATACGATACTGTGGAGGCTAATGTGAAGTTAGGATTTGCACCGGATCTCAGAGAGTACTGGGTCGGGGCACAGATACTGTCAGACCTTGGTGTGAAATCATTAAGATTACTGACAAATAATCCGGATAAAGTTTATGGACTTGGTGAATTCGGGCTGAAGATCAATGAGAGAGTACCTCTGGAGATTCCGGTACAAAAGTATGACCGGAAGTATATGAAGACGAAGCAGGAAAAGATGGGTCATATTTTTAAAGAAATAAATTTATAAAAAACAGCAAATATCAGGAGGAAGAAAAAATGAGACAGATCAATTTAGTAGAAGGAAAAGTAGTAGCACCGGAGGGAATGAAGGTTGGTATCGTGGCAGCGAGATTCAATGAGATCATTGTGAATAAATTATTGGGAGGGGCAGTCGACGGACTGGTAAGACATGGAGTAGAAGAAGAGAATATTACTGCAGCATGGGTACCGGGAGCATTTGAGATTCCGATTACAGCACAGAAAATGGCGCAGTCAGGAAAATATGATGCAATTATCTGCGTGGGAGCTGTCATCCGTGGAGATACTTCACATTATGATCTGGTATGCAATGAATCTGCTAAGGGAATCGCACAGGTTGAACTTGCAACAGGAATCCCGGTCTTATTCGGAGTGATCACGACTGAAAATATCGAGCAGGCTATTGCGCGTGCAGGAAGCAAAGCGGGAAATAAAGGTTATGACTGCGCGTTATCTGCAATTGAGATGGTCAATCTGATGAAGCAGCTCTAAAAGACAGGAAAATAAATGATGACAAAAACGATCATATTCGATTATGATGGAACGATCCATAATACCCTTGGAATCTATGAACCGGCATTTCGTGAAACCTATCAGTGGCTGACAGAACAGAAAGCTGCAGAAGAACGGGAGATAGGCTCGGCGGAAATTGCCGGATGGCTGGGACTTAACAGTAAGGAAATGTGGAATACATTTTTGCCGGAGATGGATCAGAGCTATAAAGAGCAGGCAAACAGGATGGTAGGAGACCTGATGATAAGACAGATCAGGAAACATAAGGCAGTGTGGTATCCGGGAGCAGAGGAGATGCTAACAGCTTTGAAGAACCGGAGATATCATCTTATAATCTTAAGTAACTGTAAAGCTTCATATCGTGAGGCACACTGGAAGGAATTTGGGATGGAACGATGGTTTGACCGTTTTTATGACTGTGAATCATACGGATTCCGTCCAAAGACAGAAATTGTGCAGGAGATCATCCGGGAATATGCAGGCCCCTATCTGGTGGTCGGAGACAGAAGGCAGGATCTGGAATGTGCCAGAGCCTGCAAAAGCCCTTTTATAGGATGCCTGTATGGATATGGTGAGAAAGGGGAACTGAATGGGGCAGATCATCTTGCAGAACATATAGAGGATATACTGCAGCTGGTGATATGATTTTTGTAATATAAAAATCTGAAGGAAAAAAGTTAAAATTAAGTACTTCTGTAAAATAAAAGAAAACGCCAGGGTATTGTTGAGAAAGTATATTGCTTTATGATATACTCTGATAAAAATGTTACAACAGAGAATGACAACAGGAGAAAGTACAAATGAGAGTTTTTTCAGGGTATGAATTGGGTTCTTTCTGAACTTTGGGTATAGCGTATAAAACATTAGCTGGTATCAATTCGATACCAGCTTGTTTTACAACAAGGCAGAAAGTGAAAAATCCTGATTCTTAGGAAGGAAAACCAATTTACATTTTTTCGGGAGTATCCAAAAGTTTGTGAAGGAGGATCCTCATTTTTGCAGGTATTATGAGGGGATTTACATATTATTTAAAACCGGCCTTCGCATCTCGGAATTTTGTGGTTTGACCATTTCTGACATTGATTTCAAGGAGCATACAATCAACATCGATCATCAATTGCAGAAGAAATCAAAAATCGGATATTATATTCAAGAGACTAAAACAACCAGTGGAACGAGAAAGATACCTATGACTGCGGATGTAGAGGAATGCTTTCGGAAAATAATAGAAAAACGAAACCCGCCCAAAGCAGAACCTATAGTAGATGGAAAAAGTGGATTCTTATACTTTGATAAAAACGGAAGTATTTGTTATTCTCTGCACTGGGAGCATTACTTTCAACACATCATTCAGAAATATAATAATACTTACAAAGTACAGATGAGTGTTATCACACCGCATGTATGCCGCCACACCTATTGCTCCAATATGGCGAAAGCCGGAATGAATCCGAAAACACTCCAGTACCTCATGGGGCATTCAGACAGCGGAGTGACCATGAACACCTACACCCACCTTGGCTTGGAGGATGCTAAAGACGAGATGATTCGCATGGAAGAACTGAATGCTGCCAAAAGGGAACTGGAAAAGACTACAGGCGAGAAGCCTGTGACCCAGAAAATGTTCCGGGTGGTGTGATAATAAAGAATGAGAAAGGCGCTCTGCGATGCAGGGCGTTTTTTCTGTGGAGAATTGTTGACGGGTATGCTACAATGGTAATTGGATTATTGTGCCTGTTACATAATTTTAATGGTAGAAGTTGCCTTGTTTCAGAGATACATAGGAGGATCAATTATATGAGTAATTTGGGATGGTATCAAGTAATGACTACTGCCGCAAAAAAAGTAGGCGGACCTTTGAAACTTGCTGGATTGGTTTTGGGCAGTGGAATTGTTATAGGTGGTGGCACTGTTTTGGGTGGACAGGCTGTTGCAAAGAAAATTGGCAAGAAACTGGATGAAAAAAAGAGAGAAGCAGAGTCGGCGGTTATTTATAGAGTTCACACCGAAGGAAAGAGTAATGAAGGGCTTCTGTTTTCTGTAGATGATACATTCAAAGTACTTGAAATTGACGGAGATGCTGCGCTGATTGAAAAAATTGGCGATGAGAATAACCCGTATTTCGTATCAGGATGTTTTCTAGAAAGTATCTCGGACTATAAGCATAAAGCTTAACGATAAACAAGGAGGAAAAAGAATGAGTGATATAAAGAATTCAGTTTTACCTGAAATTATTGAACCAATATCTAATGCTATTCAACAAAATATTCCAGAAACGGCAAAGCAAACAGATGGAGCTTTGTCTACTGTTGTCGGTTTTTTCAATAATGTGGTTTTATATCCTGTAAAAAAAGCCAATTTGACATTTAAATATAAATTAGAAGCATTTGAAGATGATTTGAAAGAGAAAATAAAGGATATTCCTGAAGAAAATCTTCAAGTTCCTCCTGTTAAAATTGCGGGACCTGTCTTAGAGGCGTTGAGATATGCGTATGATGAAGAAGAATTAAGAGAAATGTATGAAGAAATGTTGGCAAAGGCAATGGATAATCGAAAAGTTCATCAGGTCCACCGCTCTTATGTGGATGCGGTTAAGCAAATGGAACCGTTAGATGCACAGGTTTTGCGTAGAATATATGATTATAATGAAGTTACGACTTCTCATGTAAGGTTATATAAATCTGGAAGTCAGCAATATTATCTTAATGCAATGCCGTATCATTATAATGACATATTATGTGATCTTGGAGATCCATTTCAAATTTCAGCCTCAATCAGTAATTTAATTAGATTGGGTTTATTGATTTCTACCGCTGGTTTTTTAAAAGAAGGTGTAGCAGAGCGAATTGAAAAAGAACCATACATACAGGAAAGATTTGGAATTTATAATCAGCTACAAGGTGGTGTAACAATCTCGGTGCCCGTTGGCTGTGAAATTATTTCACTTGATAGTTATGGAAGGTATTTTGTTGATGTATGTATGTCCAAGAAAAAGTTAGGGAGCAATACCGATTAAGTGTGTTTTGTTTGTATGAAGTTGGTAATGTAACGTTCCTTTATATGAGACAAAATGAAAATTTACGGTAGTAAAACACCGTGATTTTTACTACCATTTTACTACTACAGCCTGCCGTAACTTGCTCCATTTTGCACTGTTTTGGGAAATCTGTGACAGAGTAACGCTGTTACGCCCCGAAAACAGACGGGATAAATCGGAGCAAATCGGGGCAGAATAGTTCATTTTAGGAGGATTTACATTTTGATAAAAGTATTATTTATCTGCCACGGCAGGATTTACTGTTCGTGAGAAAAAGTCTTAAATCGTCTTAAATACTTCTATAAATAGCATTTCTTGTGTTCAATTCTCGATTTTACCAATGATTTACCAATATTTCTGGAGAGTCAGACTTGCAGAAACAACAAACCAGAATGAGGAGATTAAAAATATGAGCGGATTAAAGAAACACATTTATGAAGAGAAAAACGGACTGCATTACACTCTGAATGGAGATTATTATTTACCAGATTTGAAATTGCCGGAGGAACACCGCCCTATCGGAAAGTACGGACGGATGCACCGGGAATATTTAAGAGAAGTCCACCCAGCCAGATTGAATACATTGACCCTGACAGGGGAATTATGGACATATCTTGCAGATCTGAACGAACAGGCACAGAAGCGATTAGATACAATCATAGAGCAGATGAAAGCTGCTGAGGGGGTCACAGAAGAATTAAAGAGTATCTGTCAGATGGAATGGGTGCAGCGTTGCAATAACATTCACAATCGGGCAGAAGAAATTGTTTTGCATGAGATGATTTATTCATAACGGTATGGTAGAATGATTATGATAAATCGGAGTTTGACGAGGTAAAAGAATATGAATGGAAAACATCTATTTCTTACATCTGCAGGGTTGACCGATAAGATGAAAGAGAAATTCTTTGATATTATTGGAAAGTGTCCGAAGGATGTGAAAGTGCTTTATATTCCAACAGCTGGCATTGAAACAGATGGTGCAAGAGAGTCGCTTGCAATATGTTTTCATGAACTCTTTCTAATGGGAATTCAGTACGAAAATATATTAGTGTACAATCTGGAATTAATTCTTTCAAAAGACTATCAAAGAACCTATTCTTCGTATGTTACAACCCCGTTTATGCTTACAAGGCTATTAACTTTTGAAGAATTAAACCAATTTGATGCTGTTTTTGTCAGTGGTGGTGATGTATCTGTGCTTTGTCGTGAAATGTCTAGAACTGGTTTTGATAGAATACTTAATAATGCAATTAAAAACGGACTTATATATGTCGGAATCAGTGCAGGAAGTATGTATGCGGCGGGAAATTTAACAGATGGATTACATATTATTGACAATCCTATTATCCCCCATTGGAATGGTTCTGAAACAACAGTATTACCGAACGGCAAAGATGAGATTAAGCTTGCTGATGGAAAAGCTGTTTATGTAGAGGATAATTACATGAGTGTAATATGATGCACATGTAGGATTAGTCAAATTCCAATTTGCGAGGATGAACACTTATGAAAGAAAAAAGCAAAAGTGAAGTTTCAATAATAGGTGGTGCAGATGGCCCAACAAGTATTTTTATAGCTGGCAGAACACGGAAAAAGCCTCTAAAAGTAAGGATACGAAATATTATCTACAGATATAGACGTAAGATAGTAGAGAAGAAAGTGGTTGCAGATTCACATACTCTTGATGAATTGGTACAATATGCAATGAATACCTACAATCTAATTGAAACTAATTCAACTGAGAGAAAATATATTGAACAACAAAAAAACCTAAAGGAGAGTTTGATTTTACAGCATAAACCAGAAGTTTTAGGTGAAATGAAGGATATTCCAAAGCCGGATGCTTCTAATGAAGAATCTGTCAGAGAATATTTTTGTAAAATAAAGACTCGAAGCGAAATGATTGCCGAAATGCCAGATAATGTAATTCCTATGAACTTTCATCTATATGAAATAAGAATCGGTGATGATTCTCTTGAGATGGAGATAGATTATATTTGGAATATATTCGGTATATCTTATTCTGGAAACAAGAAAGTAATGAAACAGTTTGAGAAAATTTCAAAAGATTTGTATATCTATTATGGTGTTAGTGAAGATGATATTAAGAAAAAGACAGAAAGATATTTATCATTGGTAACGGCATTAAGTTCATAAATTCCAGCCTGTCTTTCTGAAATTTCAACTGAATAACCACAGCATAAACCGCTGCTACATGGAAGCTAACACAACCATGCAACAGCGGTTTTTTGTTACCGTTTTTTCCTCTGGCTGATAGGCGTTCCCATTTTCTTTGATTTTTTGAGA
>OLOD01001246.1_pt1 | contig 16687 bp, 21 predicted proteins | sample 1671921 | NCBI WGS metagenome assembly OLOD01 (sample SAMEA3136626, study PRJEB25190) | human gut metagenome | biome: human gut; feature: human-associated habitat; material: faeces | place: Austria | collected 2013
ATTTGAAATATCAATATCAGATTGAAGAAATGAATGAGCAATGGGGAGTTTACAGCGAATAATTAAATAGTATAATTAAAGTTGTAAAAATTTAATTGTATTATAGCTAATCCATACTTTAGTTAAATAATTCGACGTCAAGAAACAATTGAATATTTACGTTAAAAGACCCTAGCATTGCGCTAGGGCATTTTTTTAATTTATAGCATCAACAAAGATAGTATCTTTAATTGTAATTTCTCCATAACTTTCAACTTTATTTCTATCATTAATGAGCTTATTCTTCTGTACCAATGTCTGTCAATAAGGCTTGAATTCTTGGATAAGGCATCGTATAACGTTGACTTAAATAACGAAGTGCTGCACCTAGTTCACCATTAGGACCACCAAGTTGTGAAATAACAATTTTTGCAGTTTTAGCATCAGGTTTTCTTACATTAACGGGATATTGCAAGCGTTTTTCATACAACCACATGTTGATCCTCCTTTCATCCAAGGAAATGGTTCATTGATATAGTTTTCAATATTCTTTCCGTCTCTATTTGTAAGAGCACCACCATTTTTTAAATAAGTTTCTTTCATCTTTAAAAGATGTTTCATCCCTTCTTTATAATATTTTATAGCTTCTTGATCATGAGGATGTGTATCTAAAAATAAGGTAACATCTTGAATACAAAAATCTAATTTACTTATTTGTAATAATGTATCATCCACGATGCATCACCCATGGCTTATCAAGTTGTTTAAAAATGGTTCCTTTATCAAAAGCAACATTCATTTTATAAATATCTTTAAATGATTGTATCTTGATAGAGGATATTGTTAATTCTAATTCATTCATATTTAACCTCCTCAAAATTATCCTATGTGACAATTTTTTTTATTTATAGGCAAATATCTATTGCATAATTATAAAATATATGATATATTAATTGAGCAAACCTAATTAGGGGTATAGTTCAATGGTAGAATACCGGTCTCCAAAACCGTTGATGTGGGTTCGACTCCTACTACCCCTGCCAGTTTGTGAAATGCACATCCTAGATGTGTTTTTTTGTTTGTGTAGTGTGAATATAGTTGTGAATGAAGTGAATAACTCAAGTTATTCACTTTTTTGTGCACAATTTTATCATTAATGTGCATAAAGTATAGATTAAGCTTTATGTAAATAAAAAATGAGTATAGAAAACTCATTTTTTTATTGTGTATAACTTGTGAATTATGTGCATTAATTGTTTATAAGTATAATCATAATCAAAGAAACAAATAAAAAAGTTACTATGGAAGCTAAAGTTAAAATAATTTTATTAGTTTTATCTTTGAAAATCTTTTTTAAAAGAAAATAAATACCTACTCCTACAAGTGCTCCTGTTGTATTGGTAATTAAATCAGTAATATCGCTTGCTCCAATACAAAAGATATATTGAGATAGTTCTAATGAAAAGCTAAATAAAAAACCTAGAAAAACAGTTCTTTTACTATCAATATTTAATGTTTTTAAATAGAGACCAAATGGAATAAATATAATTAGATTATCAAGAACTTCTCTTATTTGATAAGTTGTTTTATTTGGATAATAAAAAGGAATTAAATTAATGCTTCTAAATTGAGGTAATTGATCGATAGAAATCGCTAATTTAAAAAGTATAATCCAAATGACTAAAAATATGTAAATAGTAAATAATATATGTGTAGTTTTTTTCATAAAGACTCCTTCTATAGAAATAGGTTGAGAAAAAGCTCAACCTATTTAAATTAATTTATTTTTTGAAAGAATATCAATGACAGCTGGCATGTTTTCATCATCAATAGTGTAATGTCTATTTGGATCAAGCCTATTTTTAGTTGTAAAATAAATAGATAACTCATAAGTGCCACTATCTGTAGGGTCATAATATTCAGTAATGAGTTTTTTATCTATCATTTCATGAACACATTTTATAAAATTATTCTTATCATCTTTTGTGTAAGTTTTCATTTTCATATCTTCAATTTTTTGATTGTTGAATGTGAGAGATGTCTTTTCATCTGTAGTATCTGCTTCATAGTGATCAAAAGATACAACGATTCTTTCTACATCAGAGCTTTTTGGTAACTCATAGATTGTATTAAAACCTTTAGTATCTAAATAAATATTAGAAAAACCAATACAAGCAACAATTAAAACAATAAAAAGTGAAGGTATTTTCCAAGTGAAGTAAACTTTTCTCTTTGAAAAATAATACATAATTAAATAGAGAATAAAAATAATTGAAAACATTAAAATCGTCATTCTTAAATCTTCAAGATCATAGACAAATAACATCATTGATAATGTACTTAAGGTAATGATAAGTGGATACATAAAGATTGATGTTGTATATGTTTCACTTTGTTCAACCGTACGTGTTAAAAATAAACGATAATTTATAAAATAAAAGATAACACTTATAACAATCCAATACAAAATAAAGATACGAGAAACAAGATGTGATAATAAATACAAATGTTGATAAAGACCACTATAAATAAGACTTATATAACTAAGGATTATTTTTAATGATTGTGTGTAGTTTCCATATCCTAACATAAATGATTCTGCTACCTTTGTTGCACAAGTGTTAAGTGCAACAAAGACAAATAATGGGATAACCATATAAGCAATTGAACAAATTAAACTGTCAATAACATTTTGTGTTAAGAGAGTTACAAAAGTAACAATTGTATTCATTGCAAACATATGGACGATTGTAATTATTATTGCTAGAATGAATTTGTCAGCTGGAAAAGAAAACATATAAGCACCAATAAGTTGATCTATAATTTGGTAAATAACAACAGGTACAATAGTTGCAAAGTAAGAAAATAAACATGTTGTTAAATAAAGTGATTCTTTTTTAACTGGTAAGGAAAAGTAAAGAATATTACTTTTCTTTTTTTGTAAAAAAGAAAATAAATAAATTGGTGTTATAAAGGATAATGCTAATCCATAAGTTAAAGAAAATATTCCAACAAAACGTACAATATTGTTAATACCTGAAGTTGTGAATTCATTTAATGTTAAAACAGGAATGATGATTCCAATTGCATAAATAAGAATAAGATATTTTTTATTTTGTTTAATTAAGTATTTAAAATATTCTTTATTGATCATAAACACCATACCCCTTTCTTTCCATTTCGTAGATAAAGATTTCTTCTAAAGTTACAGGTAAAACCTCTAACATAATTGGATTGAACATTCTTAAATAATCTTTAATTTCATTGATGTCTCCTTTAACAACCATATTAATCACACGAGATTGTTTATGGAAAGAGAGAACATCTAAATGACTGAATTCTTCTTTGTTTAATTCTTCTTTAAAAGCTAATTGTATTTTATGAATATGATCTTTAATATCATAGAGATCACCCGATGTTGTCATACATCCATTGTCTAAAATCCCAAAGCTATCACAAATATCTTCTAATTCTCTTAAATTATGAGATGAAATAATGACTGTCATATTTTCATCAATGATTTGATTAATAGCTTTTTTAAAAGCTAAACGCATAACAGGGTCTAAACCATCAAAAGCTTCATCTAATAATAAATATTTTGGTGCAATTGCAAGTGCTAAAGCAAACATTGCTTGTCTTTTCATTCCTTTTGAATAGTCTTTTAAAGGTTTATTTTGTGGTAAACGGAATAAATCGACATAATGTTGATAGGTTTCTAAATTGAATTGTGGATAAAAAGTAAGATAGAAATCTTTCATTTCATCAATAGTAGCAAAGTGAAAATAGTAGGGATCATCACTAATGAATAAAATATCTTTTTTAACATCAGGATTTTCATAAACATCTTTTCCATCAAATAAAATACTTCCTTCATCACATTTAGAAATCCCATTTAATAAATAAAGTAAGGTTGATTTCCCAGCTCCATTAGGACCAATCAAACCAAAAATACTTCCTGAGGAAATTGTGACATTTAAATGATTTAAAACATTTTTATTTTCAAAAGATTTCATCACATCTTTAATTTCAATCATACAGTTTCCTCCTTATATACTTCTTCAATAATTTCTAATAATTTGTCTTTGGTAATTTGATGCTTTTTCATTTCATTGACACATCCTTTAAAATCATCTAATTTATCGTCTTTAATCAATTGATCAGTTTGATTATCAGCAATAAAACATCCTTTTCCTTTAATGGAATAAATATAACCTTGGTTCTCTAATTCTTGATAGGCCTTAGAAACAGTATTAGGATTAACGCCAATATCTGTTGCAAGAGATCTTACCGAAGGTAATTTATCATTAGGAAGTAAAATGCCAATAGAGATAAATTCTAAGATTTGTTTTTTGAGTTGTTCAAAAATAGGAACTTTACTTTGAATATCTATTATAAACATAGAGCCCTCCTAACTGTATTAGTGTCACTAGTACACTAATACAGTATAATACATTTAATGATTTGTCAATAAGGTAAAGAAAAAAAGAGCTCATTGAGTGAACTCTTTTTCATGTTTTTTGAAAAAGTCATAAAAATAACGTACGTTTTCTAATTGATACCAAGGCGTGACTTGGCATTCTTTAGCATCAAGATTATATATTTTAGCATCTAAAGTTCCTAACATAAAAGGAGAATGAGTAGCAATAACAAATTGACATCCTAAATAATGTGCGAGTTTATTAATTTCATGGGCTAATGCAACCTGGTTGGCAGGGGATAAAGAAACTTCAGGTTCATCTAATAAATAAAGCGCTTCAGGTATAAGGTATTCTTGAAAAAACTGTAAAGAGGTTTCTCCATTGGAATACTTTTCTTGAGAAAAAATAATATTTTCTATTCTTTGTTCTTTTTTATGATCCAAAATACTTTGAGCTTTTTCTAAAGATAAACCATCTTGCATATAATCATAAGTTAATCCATGTTCTAAAATTGCTTTTTGTTGTATTTTTTTAATTTCATAGAGAATATCTTCACTTTTGATATAACGACTATTTTCAGGAAGATGATAAAAAGGAACACCGTATTCATTACTTCCCAAACTATAGGCACATTCATTTTCAAATCTTTGACAATAATTTTCTGAACCATAATTATTGCTTGCAGGGCTTTCTTTTCCTTTTATCTTTAGTTTTCCAGCAATAATATTTAAAAGAGTAGATTTTCCACAACCATTATTTCCATAGAAAATAGTAATAGGTGCAAAAGAAAAGGGTTCAATGTATTTATCTTTAAAGACACTATAAGGATAAATATTAGGGTTTTTAAGTTTTTTGTTACTTAATTTAAAGCTACTTAAATAAATCATAGAATGACCTCCTCGTATAATTTAATCTTAATTGATGAGAGTTAAAAAGACAATAAATTTATAGAGTATTATTTTTATTGAATATTGCAGGTTTACTTGGAAGAAAGTATATGATTCGATATAATATATTTTAATAAAAGGGGAAATAATATGAATGAAAATCGTGTTCAAAAATATAAATTAGCGAAAAAAATTTCAAATCAAATTGAGTATTTAGAAAATAAAAAGCATGTTCAATTTAATATAATGTCTAAAAAAATAGCGGGTGAGAAATTATTAGAATATAACTATATAAATTTAATAACTCCGTATAAACATAACTTTGCAAAAACAAATGAAAAAAAAGAAGTGATTAAAGTAAATGGAGAACATATTTACGAAAGGAATGTTGAATTTAGTGAATATTATGATTTGTTTATGAATGAAAGAAAATTATATCCGATGATTATTGAAAACATACTAGATTTTGAAATTCATTTCAAGTCAATAACAGCTTATCATATTTTAACTTTGAATCAATTAACAGATTCTAATCAATTGAGGATGTTTTTTGATGGCTTAAAAATAAGAGCTGCAATTTTAGAAAATAGATATAATGAACAAAGAATAAAACATATGAATGCACATTTAGAAAAACTAAAAGAACAAATTTTTAATTATGCAGATATTTATTGTTTCTTTGATAGAATGAGTTTAGGAAATATGTTAACTGTTTTCACGTGTCTTGATAAAAAACAACAAGATGTAATTTTTGAAGATTTAAAGCGATTTAATATGAATTTAAATGTACAAAAGATACCAGATTTTATTAATAAAATTTTTTGTTTGGTTTCTATTCGTAATTGTGTAATGCGTAGTAATAGTTTAGAAATATTAATTAGATTTTATAATCCTAAGACCCATGAACTACGAAAAGTATCTGATAGGAAAAAATATTTAAATATGATTAAAGAATTATGTAAAGAAAAAACTCATGATTATTCATGAGTTTTCTTCCGCACCAAGTGCCATTTACATTATTATTATATGCAAATACAGAAAAAAGACAACACAAAATTAAAAATGAAACAACAAAAAGTAATAATACCTATAAAATAGTTCAAATTTTTAAAAAGTATTGTATTGAATCTTATAAGTTGTGTGGTAATCCACCAAAAAAAGCGGTGTTCCCAACCATTAAGAGGGAGTTAAAAAAGCGGTGTACGCCACCAAATCAAGTTATATAATTTGGAAAAGAGCGAGTTAAAAAGGAGAGAGTATTCCTATTTGGAATGCTCTCTTTGATTTATCTAATGAATAAATAAGCTGTATAAATGATATAGAGTAAAATACAAAGAAGACCTTCTTTTCTGTTCATTGATTTATTTGTTTTTGCAAATAGATAAAGTAGAATGCTACTTACTAGTAAGATAATACAATCTATAATTGATTCATTTATAACAGTAAGTGGTGAAAGTGTCGCAGAACATCCTAAAATAAATAAGATATTAAAGATATTAGAGCCAATAGCGTTACCTAAAGCTAAACCACTTTCTCCCTTTTTTGTAGCAACAATAGAAGTTACAAGTTCAGGAAGAGAAGTACCAATAGCAACAATCGTAAGTCCAATGAAATTTTCGCTAACACCTAAATTTCTAGCAATAATACAAGCTTGATCAACGACTTGTTGTCCACCCAAAATAACGAAAGCTAATCCTAAAACAATAAATAGAATACTCGTTAATAGAGAACGTGTTTTTGTGTTGTCTTCATTTTGTTGGTGACAAATCGCTTCATAAATCATTCTTCCAAGATAGATAATCATTAATAAAATAAGAAATATTCCTTCTAATCTTGAAAGTTTTCCATCAAATAACATGATAAGTAAAATGAAAGTAACGATGATATTAAAAGGAAGATCCTTTTTTAAAATCGTTTTATCTGTTTTAAATGAAGCTAAAAAAGCACAGATACCAACAACAATTAAACCATTAAAAATATTAGAACCAATAATATTGCTTAAAGCTATTTCGTTATTTCCTGTAAATGCAGCACGTATACTTACCGATGCTTCTGGCGCGCTCGTTCCCATTGCTACAATCGTTAAACCAATGATTACACTGGGTACTTTTAGAAATCTTGCCAGATTACAGCTTCCCTCAACAAATAAATCAGCACCTTTAATTAGAAAAATAAAACCAATAATTAATAAAATATATTCCATGTTTTCCCCTTTCTTGCGAAAAAGTCAACAAAAAAGACTTTTATCGCATCAAAAAAATTGATTGATAAAAGTCTCGTTATTTACTCATAATAACCGGCTATAAGCGTGATGACGATTATTAGAACATCGAAGATGCTAACTACTCTCTTTTATATAAAAATAATAATTGATAATCATAAATAAATCAATTCTATTTTAATATATGTTAAAATATTTAATGTAGAATCAAATTTGAGGTATTTGTATGAAAAAATTATATTTAATAGGTGGAACAATGGGCGTTGGCAAAACAACCACATGCCAAGTTTTAAAAACAAAATTAGATAAAAGTGTATTTTTAGATGGTGATTGGTGTTGGGATATGCATCCGTTCATGGTTAATGAAGAAACAAAAAAGTTAGTTTTAGAGAATATCTGCATGTTATTGAATAATGATTTAAAATGCAGTGTATTTGATCATATTATTTTTTGTTGGGTAATGCATGAACAAAGTATTATCGATGATCTGCTTTCACGCCTAGATTTAAATGATGTAAAAGTAATAGCGATTTCTTTAGTTTGTCAAAAAGAAGCTTTAGAAAAACGTATTCAAAAAGATATTGATCAAGGAATTAGAAAACCAGATGTCCTTGCTCGTAGTGTAGAAAGATTAGAAATGTATCAAAAATTAAATACATATAAAATTGATGTTTCTAATAAAACAATTGAAGAAATTGTTAAAGAAATAATAAAAGTAGGTGATGAAAATGATTAGACATATTTTATTTTGGAATTATACAAAAGAAGTTAAAGAAAACCATTTAGAAAAAGAAACACTTCAAAAATTAAAAGAATCAGTTCAAACTTTAGAAGGAATTGAAGGCTTATTATGTGTGGAAATGGAAGAAAACTTGACTTCAGGTTATGATCTTGTTTTTTATAGTGAGTTTGAAAATTTAGAAGCTTTAAAGAATTTTCAAAATCATCCATTACATGAAGCACATAAAAAGCGTTGTATGAATCTTGTTTGTGAGCGTTTATGTGGAGATATTGAAAGATGAAAACAGAACATATTGAAGTTGTAGATTATGATTCGAAGTGGGTAAATGATTTCAATCAAATTAAAGGGGAAATAGAAGAAGCTTTAAAAGATTTAGTGCTTGCTGTTGAACATGTAGGAAGCACTTCTGTTCCTTTACTAGCAGCTAAACCAATCATTGATTTAGATGTTGTAATTGATCAAAATGATTTAAAAGAAGTTATTTATCTTTTAGAAAATCATGGTTATATTTATGAAGGCGATTTAGGTCTTAAAGATCGCGAAGCTTTTAGATATGAAGGAAAAGAGCATTTAAGAACACATCATCTTTATGTATGTCCACAAGATTCTAAAGAATTGAAACGACATCTTGCTTTTAGAAATTATTTAAGAAAACATCCAAATACTGTAAAAGAATACGGTAAAATTAAAAAAGAAGCAGCAAAGTTATATCCAAATGATATTGAAAAATATTGTATGTATAAATCACAAATTATTGAAAAAATTTATAAGGAAATAGGTTTAAAATGAAAAAAAGCTATAAGGGGTACATTGTTTGGATGATTTTATTTTGTGTTGGCATGGAATTGATGATGATTGTTGGTTTGAAAAATCTTAAACTATTTAGCTTGATTTTAGGTAATTATATGCTTATGATGATAACCTTGCTTACAGGAATGATTTACAAAAATGAATGTATTTATTGGTATTCAGGAATGTCTTATCAAGAAGCAATTGAGGCAACAAGTATGTCAAGAAAAAAGTATGCTTATAAACATTTTATACGTTTTTTTATAACATGTTTATTGTATTTATTTTATTCAATAATAGCTTATTTTTTGTCATTTTCATTTGGAATGAATATGACAATTTGTTGTTTGTTGATTGTGGTGTGTGCCCTCAACACGACATCTATTAAGTTATAAAGGAGTTTTTATGAGTTTTATTACAACGTATACAAAAAAATATTTTGATCCATTAAATGTTGATGAAAGTTTATTAGATATTAAAGATATTGCACATGCACTTTCTTTGATATGTCGAGGAAATGGACATGTTCAATATTTTTATTCCGTAGCTCAACATAGTCTTGCTTGTGCTAAGGAAGCAAAGACAAGAGGATATAGTAAAGAAGTTATTTTAGGATGTTTGTTGCATGATGGAAGTGAAGTTTATTTAAGTGATGTTACAAGACCGATAAAAAAAGAACTTACTTATTATTTAGAAGTGGAAGATGTTTTACAAAATGTTATTTGGAAACATTTTATTCAAAGAGATTTAACAAAAGAAGAAACTAAATTAGTTTTTGAAATTGATGATGAAATGTTATCTTTGGAACTAAAAGAATTATTAAATGATGAAATCAATAGGAATTATTTAAAGTTGCAAAGAAAAGTTGATTTAAGTTTTGTAGCTTTTGAAACAATTGAAAATGAATTTATAGAATTTTATAAAGAGACGATGGAAATTTAAAATCGTCTTTTTCTTTACCCTTTCCTTATTTCTGTGCTAAAATTTGAGTATATATTTTTAAGGGGGACTCTCATATGGAACATGTTACATTTGATGAATTTTTTGATTTTGTAAAGAATGAAGATGCTGATTGATATATTCCTGGCCTAAAAGAATATTTTGAAGGTTTAAATCAAGATGAAATTTATATACAAGACAATTTTTTGGGAAAACTTGTTTTTCAATTTAATAAATTTGAAAATAATTTAAAGAAAGCTGTTTTTGATAAGTTTATCTGTTATAAAAAAATGATGGATGAAAAAGAAAAAAGTAAACTTAAAAACAGTGCTAATGAAATAGCCAATGTTGATTTAGAAAGTGCTTATTCTTACAATGAACTTTTTGACAATGTTTCTCATAACAAATTATTAGAAGATATTAATAAATATAATAATTGTGGGGATGTTGATTCTGATTTTGGAATAGAATTAAGATTTAATGAAATACATGAAAAAGAAACTTTTAACCAAGGTTCTTTAGATATTATAGGAAGTGTTTCATTTAACTCATATAAAAGTGGAAAAGTCTTTGACTTTCCATTTACAATGACCATTGGTTTAGATTCAGACTCTTATTTTGAAAAAGAGGGGGATATCTATAAGATATATAAATTTAGGGAGTTCTATGCTTTTTCTAAAACCTATGGTACAGAAGATACAATACATTATAGATATAGAAAAAATGATTTTCCATTAGAAAAATATGGTACATACGGTGTACATGTTGATAGTGATATTCCTTTTGCTGGTGATAAGTATTCAATTTATATGTTTAGAAATGACTATGCCCCATTTAAATATGCTTTCCAATATGATTGTCTCACTCATTTAGTTAAATCTGAACTTGGAAAAGAGCTTTTAGAAAATGGTGCTAAAGAAGATTTATTAAAAATTCTTTATAATAGAATAGCCTATGTTGTTGATGAAAGCCTTATGCCAAAATATGATTAAGATGTTATCTTTAAAACAATTGAAAATGAATTTATAGAATTTTATACAGAGGCGATATGAATTAAAATCGTCTTTTTTACTTAATATTTACATGATATTAACGAGAATACGCTACTTCTCTTTAAATGTGTTTTGATACAATTAAATAGCATTCAATGCACTCAAATAAGGGAGGAAAAAATGAATAAGAAGATTATAAAAGGAGCTATGTGTTTATCAATGATATCATCAATTGCACTTACAAATGCATCATTGATTAAACCGATAAATGCGATAGCTTCACAAATTACAGGAACAACACATACAGGTTCTTTTAACGTAGATAGTTTAACATTACAACCAGGTGAAACAACATCCTCAGTCAATGTCAATTGGTATGCACCAGAAGGAACAGGTAATTCTATGATTCAATTTGGTGATCAAACGTATCAAGTTGAAGCAAAAGATTTAACTTCACCAACAAAAGTAGATACTAGTAAATATAAGGATACTGGAAAAAAAGTATGTAAAGTAACTGTTAATGGTTTACAAGCAGATACGCAATATACGTATTATATTTCAAATGATAATGGAAATACATGGTCTAATGCCTATACGTATACAACACCAAAAAATGATAGTTTTAAGTTTGGATTTACGAGTGATCCACAAATAAAAGAAAACAAAGAAACCGATAGTAAGGGATGGAATCCAAGCGATGGAACGAATCAGACTGGTTGGGCAACAATGATGTCTGAATTAGAAGAACAAGGTGTAAATCTTGTTGTTTCTGCAGGTGATCAAGTAGAAGATCAAAGCTGGGGTAAATCAAGTGAATATGATAGCTTTTTTGCACCAACACAAATGACATCTATTCCTTATGCACCAGCTGTAGGAAATCATGATAGACATTATATGTTTGCGGATCACTTTAATTTACCTCATCAAATGGATTCATTAGAAGAAGTAAAAACAACGTTTAGAGGACAAAATAGTGGAACAAGTCAAAGTCATGGAAACTATATTCAAGCAACAGCTGACGAAATAGCTGGTCAATTAGAATCAAATGGTGTTAAACCTAATGCTGAAGGACAATATGATTTTGTTGAAAGACGAGAGATGGAAACAAAAGGAAATTATTATTATTTATATAATAATGTCTTGTTTGTAACTTTAAATACAGGAGCTTATCCTGGCGGTAATGATGAAGAAAATGCAAGTAATGAATCCGTGCCAAGTGCTTCTAAAGGAAATGAAGAGGCGGAAGCAATTGTTAAGAATTTTAGAACAACTTTACAAGCTGCGACAAATGAATATCAAAATCAATATCAATGGCTTGTTGTAACACATCATAAATCAACACAAACAGTTGCTAAACATGCTGCTGATAGCGATATAGAAAACTATGTGGATGCTGGTTTTGAATCGTTAATGGATGATTTTAAAGTGGATTTTGTATTAGGTGGTCATGATCATGTTTATTCTCGTAGTTATGTTTTAAAAGGTGGAAAAAGAGTAAGTGAAAGACTTGATACAATTAATGATCCTCAAGGAACAATTTATTTAACAGGAAATTGTTGTTCAGATATGCAATACTATACACCATTTGAAAAATTAGATAAAAATAATAATGCTGATTTTCCAGTTTTAGCGAATGGTAAAAAAGGCTCACAAGCTTATTTGGAAGGTAATTCATTACCTTATGGTAATCAAGAATGGAATCAAGAATATAGTCCAAGTTATGCTGTATTTGATGTAAAAGATAATAAAATGTCTGTTAAGGTTTATAATTTAGACGGTGATAGTCAAAATCCAGATAGTAAAGAAATTGATGCTTTTACAGTTACTAAAAAGAGTGATGGTGGAAGTAAAACAACAGGTTTTGAAAACGCAAAAGCTTTATTATCATTGCAACAAACAGGTCGTTATGATTCAGGTATAACAAATGCTGATGGTGGTGTTATTGAAATTGTTGATTATAACAATCAAACAGGTTGGGCTTATGCAGTTAATGGGCAATCTGGAAAACTTGTTGCTATTGCACTTAAAGATATAGAATCAAAAGATAAAGTTGATTTATTAGATGGTAATGATATTGATATTAAATCAATTGTAGAAAAAGCAGATTCATCTTTTGTTTATGGTGATATGACATCTGTTTCAGTAAGTCATGATGGAAAATATTTAGCACTAGCAATTCAAGCAGCTAATTATAAAGACAATGGTAGAATAGCTCTATTTGAATGTCATGAAGATGGAACAATTGGACTTTTAAAAATTATTGAAGTTGGAGTTCAACCAGATATGGTTGTTTATACAAATGATGATACTCAAATTTTAACTGCTAATGAAGGTGAACCTAGAAATGGTTATACTTCTACGGATCCTAAAGGAACAGTAAGTATCATTAATACCAAAACTTTTGAAGCTAATCATGTTGGTTTTGAAGCGTTTGATAGCCAAGAAGCAAGACAAAAACTTGTTGATCAAGGAATTGTTATTAAAAAAGGAACAAAACCATCAGAGGATTTTGAACCAGAATATATTGCTGTGTCAGATACAAAAGCATACATCACTTTACAAGAAAATAATGCCATTGCCATAATAGATTTAAAAACACAAAAAATTGAAAGTGTTATGAGTGTTGGCTATGAAGATTATAGTAAAGTAAGTGTAGATATTGATAAAAAAGATGGAAAATATGCGCCTCAAACTTATAATTCATTAAGAGGAATTCGTATGCCAGATGCTTTAAGTGTGTATACAGTAGATGGTGTTGATTATATTGTTACAGCTAATGAAGGTGATAGTCGTAAATGGGGAGACTATACAAATGAAAAAGAAGTTAACTTTGGAAAAGGGAAAACTTCACCTACAGAAAAGATTACTTCTGAAAATAGTGGTTTAACTGGTAAAGTTGTATTCTTTGATTCATCTGATTATGATGGTTTAGATAATGATAAAGATTATTTATTTGGTGGTAGATCTTCTACAATCTTTAAAGTAGAAGGAAATACAATGAAAGAAGTAGAGAAAGTTAGATTAGAAAAGCGAAATAGAAAAGGTGGATTTGAAAATAAGGTATACCTAAAAGATGTAGAGGAGGATTAGTTGCTATCTGGGAAATTATCAAAAAATACAGAATTTCAGAATTAGAGAAGTATAGTAAATTTAAACAATGGATTAATGTTTATAAAATAATCCAAGATGAAAACAAATAAAAATAAAAGACTAAAAAGTAAGTAAGCTACTTTTTAAAGGAGTTTACTCTTTTAGTCTTTTTTGCTATAAATTTAGATCTATGTTTATTTCTTTTCCTCAGGAATTACAATCTCTTTTTTTTCTTCTTTAGGCTTTGGCTTTTCAATATCAATATGAGTATAAACAGGAGAAATATTTAAATCCTTTCCATTTCCTGTAATAATCTCTATTTTCTTTTTTTCATCAGACATTTTTCATCACATCCTTATACATTTTCCTCAATATACCATAAAAAAAATAAAATAGCAAGTTTTTTTCTTGGTTAAAATCGCTCTAATTATTGACATTAAGGGAAATAAATGGGATAATAAATAAAGATTTTTAAAGATAAGAGAAGGAAAAAATAAATGGAAATTGAAAAAGCAAAACAAGTAATTGAAGCAATCCTATTTGCAGCAGGAAGAGAAGTAAAGGTAAATGAATTAGCAGCTTGTTTAGAATTAACAGGAGAAGATACCGTTGCTATTGTAGAAAGCTTAAGAGAAGATTTTAAAAATAGAGGAACTGAAATTATTCGTATAGAAGATGGTTATCAAATGGTAACCAAAAAAGAATTTTATGAATATCTATATCAAATCTTTGATAAGAGAAATAAACCAAATCTATCACCTGCAGCATTAGAGACATTAGCAATTATTGCATATAATCCAAAAGTAACAAGAGCAGAAATTGAACAGATTCGTGGAGTTAACTCAGATGGGACCATCTATAAGTTATTAGAATATAACTTAATAGAAGAAGCGGGAAGGTTAGATGCACCAGGTAGGCCAACAACCTATAGAACAACAAATGAGTTTTTAAAGATGTTTGGATTAACTTCTTTAGATGAATTACCAGAGCTACCAAGATATAAAATAGATGAAAATGAACAAATTGTAATTGATGATTTATTAGAAGAGAGTAAAGAAGAAAAACAAGAAGATCCAACGCCAGCAAGGGAAGAGAAAGAAGAAAAAAGTTAGGAGAGCTAAAACAAATCAAAATAGGAGGAAAGAAAATGGGAAACCAAAATGATTTTGTAAGAGAAATAACGAATATAGAAGACGATTTTGCAAAATGGTATACAGATATTGTATTAAAAGCAGATTTAGCAGACTATACTGATACAAAAGGATGTATTGCCATTAAACCATATGGCTATGCTATTTGGGAAAATATTCAAAAATATACAGATGAACAATTTAAGAAAACAGGAGTAGAAAATGTATACTTTCCAGTACTAATACCAGAAAGCTTACTAAACAAAGAAAAAGATCATGTAGAAGGATTTGCTCCAGAGGTAGCTTGGGTAACAGAAGGTGGTGGTCAAGAACTAGATGAAAAACTATGTATTAGACCAACATCAGAAACCATGTTTTCAACATTATATTCAAAATGGTTAAAATCTTGGAGAGAGCTACCAATTGTATATAATCAATGGTGTAATGTACTTCGTTGGGAAAAAGAGACTAGGCCATTTTTACGTTCAAGAGAATTCTTATGGCAAGAAGGTCATACCATTCATGAGACAGCAAAAGAAGCAGAAGAAAGAACTCTTCAAATGTTAGATGTTTATGCTGATGTGATTGAAAATCTATTAGCAATACCAGTCATTAAAGGAAGAAAAACAGAAAAAGAAAAATTTGCAGGAGCAGATGCAACTTATACTGTAGAAACATTAATGCATGATGGGAGAGCTTTGCAAGCAGGAACCTCTCACTACTTTGGTCAAAACTTTACTAAACCATTTGATATTAAATTCCAAAATAGAGAAGGAAAAGAAGAATATGCTTACCAAACTTCTTGGGGAATCAGTACAAGATTAATTGGTGCTGTTATCATGGCACATGGAGATAACAGAGGATTAAAACTACCACCAAGAGTAGCACCAATTCAAATTGTAATTGTTCCAGTAGCAGCTCATAAAGAAGGAGTAACTCAAAAAGCAGAAGAGTTATATGAAAGATTAAGTAAAAAATTCAGAGTAGAAGTAGACTTAAGGGAAAATGTAACACCAGGATTCAAATTCAATGACTGGGAAATGAGAGGAGTACCGGTTCGTATTGAACAAGGACCAAGAGATATTGAAAATGGAGTTGTTGTTTTAGTAAGACGTGATAATGGAGAAAAACTAGTTGTAAAGCAAGAAGAGCTAGAAGAAACACTAGAAAATTTACTAGAACAAATTCAACAAGATATGTTTAAAGAGTGTGAAGTAAGAAGAGCACAAAAAACAACAGTAGCTAAAACCTTAGATGAATTTATCAAAAATATCAATGAAAATCAAGGCTTTATAAAAACCATGTGGTGTGGAGATGAAGAGTGTGAAAATAAGATAAAAGAAGAAACAGGGGCACACTCAAGATGTATTCCATTTGAACAAGAACATCTATCAGATACTTGTGTAGTATGTGGAAAACCAGCAAAACATATGGTAATCTGGGGAAGACAATATTAAATCAAAAATAAAGAAGATAAGAAAGAAGTAGCTACATAGCTAC
>OLOD01001260.1_pt1 | contig 16509 bp, 11 predicted proteins | sample 1671921 | NCBI WGS metagenome assembly OLOD01 (sample SAMEA3136626, study PRJEB25190) | human gut metagenome | biome: human gut; feature: human-associated habitat; material: faeces | place: Austria | collected 2013
AAGACCGATATTGGTAGCGTGGAGTGTCTCCCATTTGAGTTTCTTGTTGCCGAGAGTTGTTCCGACTACGTAGGCGGGTGAATTTTCATTGTTATCCATAGGATAGGTGGTCATGGAGGCATTGGTAACATAGAGGTTAGAACCGATGCCGTTGTTACCGGTGACACCGTAGCCTACGCGTAGTTTGAGGTTGTTGAACCATTCGGCAACGGAATTTTCCTGCCAGAATTTTTCCTGAGACACGCGCCATGCAGCTGAAGCCGAGGGGAAGTAGCCCCACTTGTTGCCCTTTGCGAATTTCGAAGAGCCGTCGGCACGCATTGTAGCTGTGAGAAGGTAGCGGTTGTCATATCCGTAGTTGACACGGCCGAAGAACGAGAGCATGTTGCTTTCCGAGTAGCCGGATTCCTTGGATGAAACCTCGACGTTGGAGATGTCGTTGAGACCGTGGTTGGGGTAGGGGAACTTGCGGAGTGTCCAGTTGTCCTTGTCGCTCTTTGAGAAAGAGTATTCCTGTCCGAGCATGACGGTGAGAGAGTGCTTTTCGGCAAATGTCTTGACGAAATTGAGTGTATTGGAGATATGCCAGCCTGAACCGGAAGAATTCTTGATGCTACCTGTCATGCCTGTGTTTTCAGGATCAGAGAGATAGCCGGTCGAACGTTCGTCGGCGAAGCTCTTTCCTTTGGACCATGAAGTCTGATAGTTGCCCTGAGTACGCCATGACAGATATTTCAGGAAGTCGATGGTGATGCCGGCGTTTACTTCGAAACGGCGGTTGTGGCTTTCGGAAGTCGAAGCGAGGTTCTGGACGAGGGGATTGTTAAGGTTATAGTTGCTGTCGAGCTTCTTGAACTGGATTGAGGTCTCTGAGTTCACGAGTTCGTCCTGAGTGAAGAGCGTACCACCGTTGATCGGCTGGAGAAGGACATAGTCCATGTGGCCGTAGCTGCCTCCGCCGTGGGTCATTTTGTCGTAGAAGAAGGAATTGAAATCAATCTTTACGCCTTTCCACAGCTCTGCGTTGATTTTTGCACGGATTGAGTTGCGGCGATAATCATGGTTTGCGAGAAGACCGTCCTGATTTACGTGGTTGTAGCTCAGCAGGACACGGGTCTTTTCCGTACCTGTAGAGAGTGATACGTTGTGGTTCTGAGTGGTTGCATGACCGCCGAAAGCCTCATCCTGCCAATCGATAGAATAAGGATTGGAGTCAATTCCGTATCGCTGGTCCATCAGGCTATAGATGCTGCTATACCATGCAGCGTCGTTGTCGAAGCTGGCATCGTTATAGCCGGTAGCCCAAGTGGTTGTCTTGCCCTGAAGTTCGGCGAGCTCGTACTGGTAGCCTACGTAGTCACGGACATTCTGCATCATGTCAAGTTTCTTCGAGAGATAGTCGAACGATACGTAGCCGTTATAGTCTACCTTTGTTTTGCCGGCAGCAGCCGATTTGGTTGTGATCACGATGATACCGTTAGAACCGCGCGCACCGTAGATGGCTGTTGACGACGCATCTTTGAGCACGTCGATGGTCTCGATGTCATTGATGTCGATGTTCTGGAGCGCGTCGGACATGGCGAAGCCGTCGACAATGTAGAGAGGCTCGGTGGCCTGAGTAAGCGACGCACCACCGCGGACGGTGACGTTCATCGAAGCGCCGGGAGCACCGTTCTGAGAGACAATGTTGACACCGGCTGCCTTACCCTGAAGAGCGGCTGCTGCCGTCGTCACAGGCACTTTGGCGAGTTCTGAACCGGAGACTGAGGAGACAGCACCCGTGAGGTCTTTTTTCTTGACTGTGCCGTAGCCGATGGCGACTACTTCGTCGAGTACGGTTGTGTTGTTTTCAAGGGTAACGTCGATTTTTGTCTGGCCGTTGACGGGGACTTCCTTGTTATCGTAACCGATATAGGAGAACTGGAGAGTTGATTTTGACGGGACTGTGATGGTATAATTGCCGTCGATGTCGGTGGCCACACCGTGTTGGGTTCCCTTCTGCATTACGGTCGCCCCGATAAGCGGTTCGCCGGTATTGTCGATGACAGTACCTGTGACTGTGATGTTCTGGGCGTAAACTGAAAGTGAGAAGGTCAAGGTCAGCAGCATGGCCAACCAGTAACGAGTTTTCTGACTTAAATTCATACACTCATGGTTTTTTTAGATTTTTCTATATTGTTTTTGATTAGTTTGCACTGTATCCCTCGCCTATATCATTACTATATTTATTATAGGTGGTAATAAAACTGAGAATTATTCACGGAAACATAAGTGAGAGAGTCTTTCAGGTATGTGATGAATGCCTGTCAACATTCAGGTAAGATTTTCATACAAATGTACGGAGAAAAATTACCCCCCCCAAGTGGTTAACAATTTTTAACTGAATTAATGTACCAACTATTAAATTTTAACTATGAAGTCCCTCCCTCCATAGTTCCGGGTATGCCGTCGGACGGCTCATTTTTGTATAAGGTTCAAGTCAGACAGATTTCATGGCTACGGTGAGCAGCATGGCTATGGTGCGGATGTCGAGGCCGTCGCCCATGTTCTTTCTCAGCATTTCGAGCAGCTTTACTTTGCGTTTTTTCACAGTGATTTCGGCTACCCCGAGGGCGGCCGCGATTTCAGCGTTTTTCATTCCCTCCTCGAAGCTCATGCGCAGGAGGGCACGGTATTCTGACGGCAGGTTTTCGATGGCTGCATACAGTGTGTCAAGGGTTTCATGTTCGATCAGCGCACGGGTCGCATCGTCCTCATGGATTTCATGGTTGTCGGCCTCGGTGTAGTTGCGCATGGCCGAGAGCTTCCGCAGAGCCGAGACGGCCTTGTTGCGGATACATGCGAGCATATGGGCGCGCCATTGTTCGGCCGAGGAGAATGAATGGCGTTTCTGGAAGGCGTCGAGCACTGCATCCTGCACGCAGTCATCGGCCATCCAGTCGAGTTCGCTGCCAAGAAGGCGCGATGCGTACATGACCATTCCCGGAAAATAACGCTCATAAAATGGTGTCATCTTTCCGGTGACAAATTTATGGAATATGTCATCAGGTGTATTCAATTTGGAAGCGCTGGATGGACTGTGTGAGGACAAAATTACGAAATATGTTTATAAAATGGATTAAAAAAGTGGCGAAATGTCAAATATTTCTGTCCCCGGAGAAGAATTTTTTAAAAAAATCGTCTTTGCCGATATACTTTTTCGTACCGATTGCGAATACATATCAAATAGCTTTTATAAACCAATTTTAAGCAAAATTCTGAATATAGTAGGTAATATGTGTTAAAACTACCGGCTTTATCCGGATAAGCGATGGTTTTAAAGGCGAATTTAGTTAATAATTCAGACCGAGAAACTATAATATAGTAACAGTTAATGCACCGCATAAGTCAGCTATTCATAAAGAAAATATCGACCCGGCTTTCCGCTGAAGAGGAAGCCGCGCTTCAGGCGTGGGCTAACGAAAGCGAAGAAAACCGCCGTCTCTATGACCGTCTCACCGATCACTCGTCGCTTAAGGCGACAATGGATCTGTGGAGGATGGTTGACTCGCGCCGTGCCGCCGCCGACATGCAGCATCGGATCGACAGGATTCTTTGGCGGCAGAGGCTCTGGCGCTATGGAGCGGTGGCTGCCGTCGCCGTTGTCATCTTAGGTCTGACCACATTATTCTATACTTCGACCGAGACCGGCGTAGATGATGTCAGAGTCGCTGTCCAGACAGCCATGCCGCTTACGGCCGAGGATATCAAGCCGGGAGTGACGTATGCGTTGCTGTCGGATGCGGCAGGCCATAATGTGGTTCTCAACGCGGCCGATACGGCCAAGGTCGCAACCGTCCTGCTGACCGTCAGCGGGGATTCGCTTGACATGACGGATCTTTGTCTCGATGTGCCGAGAGGAGGAGAGTTCAAGGTCCAGCTTGAAGACGGCACTGAAGTGTGGCTCAACTCCGCTTCCAAGCTATACTATCCCAAGACGTTCAGCGGCGATATGCGCAAAGTCCGTGTCGAGGGCGAGGCATACCTGTCGGTGGCAACCGACAGCCTGCGTCCGTTCTATGTGGAGACCGACAACCAGCTTGTCCGTGTCTACGGAACGGCCTTCAACATCCGCTACTATCCGGAAGAAAACGAAGTCTATACCACACTTGAAAAAGGCAAGGTTTCGCTGAAGCGGGCCGACAGCGTCGGCGGGGAGTTTTTCCTCACCCCGGGCCATCAGGCCGTCTTCGCCACATCCGATTCGAAGGTGCGTGTCCGCGAGGTCAATACCGATGTCGTCACCTCGTGGCGCAAGGGCCGCTTTGTTTTCGAGCACCAGACCCTCCTGCGCATCATGCAGGATTTGAGCCGGTGGTATGACTTCGACTATGAATTTACCGACGAATCACTGAAAAATGAGGAATTCATGGGCAGCATCCCGCGATATTCCGACTTCACAACCGCGATAGCTATCCTTGAAAAGTGTGGAGGCATCAGATTTGCCGTCGACGACGGCAGGGTGCTCATATCGCGTACAGACGAACTTTCTCCCGTCGCATCCAAATAACCTGAAGCAAATTTTCTTTAACCAATCATTATTTAATAGATGAAACGCAGATTCTTAATTTTGCTGGTTGCGTGGCTGTTGGTCCCCGTGGCACTGCTGGCCCGCAACTACGACTTGACTTTCAACGGTGATACGCCGGAGACTGCATTCGATGTCATCAAGAGAGCCACCGGCTACGAGTTTGTCTATAACAAGGGCATCCTTAGTGAAATCGCCGGACGCTCTGTTACAGGTTCATATCACGACATGGATCTCAGTCAGATTCTCGACCATGTTGTCGGCGAGCAGCTGGGACTTGCCTACGAGATAGTCGACAAGTCTATCGTCCTGTCGAAGCAAACGGTGCGTAAATCGTCCGGGACAAGAATCACCGGCCATGTGGTCGACGGCAACGGCGAGCCTCTTCCCGGTGCGTCGGTCTGGCTGAAAAAGTCGCCTAAGGTCGCAACCGCAACAGACTTCGACGGAAACTTCACCCTCCCCTCCAACGGTCAGGGCAACGTGGGTGTGGTCGTGTCATATATCGGCATGAAGCGCAAAGAGGTCAACTGGAACGGCAAGAATCTCGACATTGTACTCGAAGACGATGAAAATCAGCTCGACGATGTGGTCGTGACCGGCTATCAGGTCATCGACAAGCGTGCGTCGACCTCAGCCATCACCTCGATAAAGGCCGAAGATATCATCCGCCCGGATGCCTTGTCGATCGACCAGATGCTTGAAGGCCAGATTCCTGACCTCATGTATATGTCAAATTCCGGCGAAGCGTCGGCAGCCCCTAAAATCCGTATCCGAGGCACATCTTCGATCATCGGTAACCGTGAGCCGCTATGGGTGGTCGACGGTATCGTTGTCAAAGATCCTGTCCAGATTTCGCCCGATGAACTCAATGACCCCGACTACGTCAACCGTATCGGCAATGCTATCGCCGGCCTCAATCCTCAGGACATTGAGCGTCTCGACGTGCTCAAGGATGCCTCAGCGACAGCTCTCTACGGAACTAAGGCTGCCAACGGTGTGATAGTGATCACCACCAAGCGTGGCCGTGAAGGCAAGCCGCAGATCCGCTACACCAACAATTTCACTTGGAAGCTGCGTCCGCGTTATTCCGACAGGTCGGTCGACGTGCTTAACTCAAAGGAGCGCATCGCCCTGTCGAAGCAGCTTTTCAACGACCACTATGTCTATGACGGCGGTTACACTCTCGTAGGTTTCGAATATCTTATGAGCGAACTTTATGCAGGCCGCATTGACAAGGCTGAGTTTGACCGTCAGCTCGCATGGTTCGAGACAGAAAACACCGACTGGTTCGATCTTCTGACCCACGACAGCTTCTCGCAGGCCCACACCCTGAATCTCAGTGGCGGCGGCACCAAGACATCCTACTATGCTTCGCTCGGCTTCACAGACAACGATGACATTGTAAAGGGTACGACAAACAGGCGCTACAATGCCATGATAAACCTTGATGTCAACTTTGCGAAATGGCTTACGGCTTCGTTCGGTCTCAACGGCATGGTCAGCGACCGCAGCTACTATCAGACTGAGATTGCCCCCGTGCAGTATGCCTATCGTGCCAGCCGTGCGATTCCGGCCTATGGTTCCGACGGCCGTTACTATTATTATGACCGTCAGGAATACCAAGGATATGGCTACAGATTCAATATCCTCAACGAGCTTGACAACAGCGGTGTGGATCAGAACGGAAATCAGCTGAGTTTCAATGCCAACTTCCGTTTCACCTTGACTGACTGGCTTTCGGCTAATGCGATTTTCGCATATACGGCTTCCAATACAACAATCAACAGCCTGTGGGGCGCGGACACTTACCATGCGTCAAAACTGCGTCACAGGAACTATGGCGAGTCGCTTGATGGCTATGAGGATGTCACGCTGATGCCGCAGGGTGGTGAGCTTTCACATTCTTCAACCGATCTGAGGAGCTGGACTGCACGTCTGCAGCTCGACTGGAACAAGTATTTCAGCGATGATGTCCATAATATCAGCGGTGGCATCGGCTTCGAGGCCAGCTCCGACAACTACAAGGGTTACAAGAACGTCTCCCGAGGATACTTCCCGGAACGAGGCATGAGCTTCGCGACAGGCATCGACCTGAGCAAATATCCAAGCTATGCCGCATGGCTTGCCGACAATGTCCCCACGCTCACTAATAGCAAGGAGAATGTGATGTCGGCCTACATTACCGCCAGCTATAACTGGAAGCGCCTTATCTTTGTCAATGCCAATGCCCGTGTCGATGGCTCTAACAGCTTCGGCGACCGCGCCAACGATAAGCTTCTGCCCATCTGGTCTGTATCCGCATCGTTTGATGCCGCCCAGCTCGATTTCTTCAAGCAGCTTACATGGCTCGACTACTTCTCGATCAAGGGCAGCTATGGATATCAGGGCAACATGCTTTCTGACCAGTCGCCGGTCATGATTATCCAGAAAGAAGCCTACAATGAGTTCTACGGCGAATATATGTCGACCGTACGCCGCAACCCCAATCCCGACCTCCGGTGGGAAAAGACAACGAGCTACAACCTCGGTTTCGAATGGGGATTCTTCAACCGCAAGCTACAGCTCGATGCTTCTCTCTATTGGAAACGCACCAAGGACGCCTTCATGTCAAAAACCATTTCGACCATCAACGGCTATGAATCATATATCGTCAATGGCGGCGACATTGACAACGACGGTTATTCTGTCGGTGTGACTGTCCGTCCTATTGACCGCCGCGACTGGCAGTGGAGCATATCGACCAACTTCTCCCGCTCAATCAACCGTATCAAGAGCCTCCCCGCAGGAGAGACATATGAGCTTGATGACTTCCTCAACGGTAATGCCATTGTAAAGGGACAGTCTGTCGGGACGTTCTATTCCTACCGTTTCCTCGGTCTCAGTCCTGTCGACGGCGGACCGATGTTCAACGACTGGTTTGACCACACCGAGGATCTCAAGGGGCTTAGCAAATATGAAACCTACACCTCGGTTCTAACGGCCACAGGTTCGCGCGAGCCCATCATGTCGGGCAATCTGTCGACTATGCTCCGCTGGAAGAACCTCCGTCTGAGTGCTAATCTGACCTATAGTCTTGGAGCCAAGACCCGTCTGTTCGGCATGTATGGCGCAGGTGTCGGCAGCGAGGGTGTCTTTGCCCAGAGCGGTGAAATCAAGTCGGAAAACAATCTCAGCCGCGACTATCTCGACCGCTGGATCAAGCCCGGGGATGAGAAGCACACCAACATTCCGGCCATTATTTCCAAAAGTCATCCCAGCTATTTCAAATATCTCAACCACTGGTCCGCCGAAATGAATGAGGTCAACACTATAGCTGAGTCATATTGGGATATGTATGATTATTCCGATCTCCGTGTCGTAAGCGCCGACTACCTTAAGCTTTCAACTCTCAGCCTTTCTTACGATTTCCCGAAGAATCTTCTTCGTCCGTGGGGATGCCAGCGTCTTGAACTGACAGCAACCGGCACAAACCTTTTCACGATCTGTGACTCAAAGCTCAAAGGCCAGACACCGACACAGGGCGGTTTTACGACGATCCAACTCTCTGACCGTCCCGGCTTCTCTTTTGGTCTAAATATAACTTTCTAACCGATTAATCATGAACGCAATAAATAAAACCATATGTGGAGTGGGCATGATGCTCTGCGGAGGTCTGCTCTCATCGTGCGATTCCTTCCTTCAGGAGTATTCTCAGGATCTTGCGAAGGTCACCTCGTGGGAGGATCTTGATGAGGTTCTGCTCGGCGATGCCTATATCAAGACCAGCCGTATTCTCAGTGCCAATAATTCGGTCGGTCCTGAGAACCGTGACAACGATTTCGATTTTCTCCATTTCATGACCGATGAGATCTCTATGACCGACTATACCGACCATGACCTCATTTACTATGACTACGCCGTATTTCCTTTCTACACTTGGCAGCAGGATACCGGTACTGACTACAACCTCCGCTATGTCGGCAACGATGCACAATATTGGAACACACTTTATTCCCGCATCAATGTCTGCAATATGGTCATTTCCGTTATCGACGAGCAGCCGGCTCCCACAGAGACCGACGAGCTGGCGAAACGGCGTGTGAAGGGTGAGGCATACTTTCTCCGCGGGCTTTACTATTTTATGCTTGCCAATCTCTATTGCGAGCCTTATTCGCCCTCGACGGCATCGTCTGCGGTAGGTCTGCCCATCAAATATTCTGAGGTGGTGGAGGACAAGGAATTTGAACGCGAATCGCTCGAATCCACATATCTTAAGATTGTTTCGGATATTCGTATTGCCGAAGAAAATCTCGAAGGGACAACACCCAAATCGCTCTATCGGGCAGGGCTTCCGGCCGCAAAGCTGCTTTTGAGCCGCATTTATCTCTACATGCAGGACTGGTCTGCCGCAATTGAAAAGGCCCGTGAGGTTCTTGAGATTAATAGCCGTCTTCTTTCGCTCGCCACAAAGTCTCCCGGTGAGTCATGCCTTGATTCTTCATCGCCTGAGGTGCTTTTCACGATGGGTGATTATTTTGTGTCCGCATTGTTCAGCGACGACCGTAAAGGCATATCCAAATGGCGTATCTCTGACGAGATGGTGGCCTTGTATTCATCAGACGACCTGCGTGGCAAACGTTATGTCGGTGAATCTCAGGCTGGCCGCCCGAATGCTTTCAGAAAATTCAACGGTCAGTCTGAGGCGTGGGGTACAATGAACAGTGTGGGAAGTGTCTTTACCTTCCGCACATCCGAGGCTTATCTTATTCTTGCGGAGGCTTCGGCCTATAATGGTGATGAGGCCGCCTCACGCGCTACGCTTGAAAAGTTTCTTGCAAGCAGGATGAGCGGTAGTGTCAGTGTGGATAAGTCGGGTAATGATTTGATTGATTTTATCCGCGATGAGCGTGCGCGCGAGTTCCTTGTCGAAGGCCATCGTTGGTTTGACCTGCGCCGCTACACTGTTTGCCAGCCTTATCCGTGGAGCAAGACAATCGACCATGGTTACTATTATATAACAGAAAAAAATTATAATTATGTGATTGACCGTATCGACTGGTATCGCCTTGAGAAGAACGACGGAGCCTACACGCTTCCTCTTCCGCGTGAAATCCGTAATTTCCAGACCTCGCTCGGTAATTCCGTCCGTCCGTCGCGTGCGCCCTATCTCTCGACGCGACCTGAAAGTGACGACGATGACGACTATGATGACGATGACTGGTGATAACGCGGTTTAGGTATGAATTTTTTATAAACACAGTTTTCAAGTAAGCACAATGAGACATATAACGAACTATATTGCAGGTCTTGTGACCCTTGTCGCACCGATGTTTTGCGCCTGTTCCGATGACGAGGTTCTGACTCCGGATCCTGCCTATCCGAATTTTTTCGAAGTTGATGCTTCCGACAATAGTCCTGAAGCGAAGTTGCGTCGGGACTTCAAGGAGCGCACCGGCATCTATCTCCTGTTCAATGACCATCTTGCCACCTATGTGGATGCTGATGGCGTTGAAAAAGTCGAGATGGTTGATTTTGACTGGGATCTTACTTCTCACTTTGAACAGTATTACCGCTTTTCATATCTTGAGGACCAGTCTGAAAAAGAGGCTGCCACAGCCATGATTGAGAAATATTTTTTGCCTTACATCGATGTCCCCGGCAGTAGGTTCAGACCTTATTCCATTCTGATTCCTGCGACTATAGAGGTCGACAGATATAACGACGATGACTGGCGGTCGAAAAACTACCTGAGTTGCTGGCGCTGTTTTGCCGTAAATGCGAGCAGATGGAACGGGATATCCGATGATGATGCAAAGACTCTTGGTCTCTCGCTTGTCCGCAGTCTCGTGGATGACAATTTGTCAAGTTCCTCCTCTGACCTTGACGATTTTTATGCCGTCAGCTATGAGTATTATGACTCATATCCTGCCGAGGCATTTCCCGGCTGGATGGACTATCAGGATGTGACACTCGTCTATGAAGCCGGATTCCTCACATATTACCCGGATTCCTACGGCGACCCCGACTATGATTCATTCCCGTTGGAGTCCACTGACTACCGTCTGTTCAAGGATGCAATCTTCAACGAGGATGAAGCCGAATTCCGTGAAAAATGGAGCGATTATCCTAAGATTATTGAAAAGTATGAGATTCTTAAAAGAATTATCGAAGATCTTGGAATTAACCTTAATGCTGTAAAATGAATATGAAGAAACTGATATATGCCGCCATCGCTCTTTCGGCGTTTGCCTTTAGCTCCTGCGGCGACGACGATAAGCTTCCCGACATTAAGCCTGCCGATCGAGGGACTGTTACCGATAATCTCGGCAACGTCTATGGCTGGGTCCGTATAGGCGATCAGATGTGGACTACTTCCAATGCAAAAAACGGAGCGCCGCTCTCTGATGCGAAATATTACAATAATTTCAGATGGACCTATGTCCTTGATGACAGTCAGGTTGATGAGTATGAGAATGAGTATATGCCCGTCTATGGCAACCTGATGACTTATGATGATGCGATGGCTTCGGCTCCCGAAGGCTGGCGTCTTCCTTCCGACGAGGACTGGAAGAAACTCGAGCGCACACTTGGTATGTCTGATGCCGATCGTAAGGGTTTCCGTGGAGAAGGTGTCGGATATGCCATGCAGGCAACTGATTCCGGATGTGAGCTTGGTCTGAATTTAGGTGGCAGTGTTGTGCCGGTCAAGACCTACGGATGGATCGCTATGGACTGGAAATGGGTAAAAGAATATGGCTACTATTGGACTTCGACTATTGAGCCGTCCTATGAGGCCGAGCAGACTTTTGTCTACTACCGTCGCCTCACAGCCAACATCGGCACTGTTTCCCGCGAGTGTATGCGTTCGGACTGTTATCTCTCTGTCCGCTGGGTAAAGGATGTTGAATAATAAATTTTGTTTGTATCTTATGTTTGGACATATTGTCAGATCATCAGTGGCAGGGCTTATGGCCCTCGCTCTATCCCTTCAGGCATCTGCCGGCGAGAATTTTATAATACGGGGTTCTCTGTCCGGATTGCCCGACAGCGTCCGTGTCACGCTTGCAGACATCGAAGACCCCAATGGCGAAGTCGTGGATCTCGCACAGACCTTTGCCTCGGGAGGGACTTTTTCTTTGTCAGGCGAAGTCGGTTCTCCCAAAATGTGCTCATTGTCTTTCTCTGTCTACAGCCCGAAGTCTGACGAATATCGCAGGACATTCAGTATTCCTGTGATGGTCGAGAGGGGGGTGGAGATGGTTGTCGGAGCTCCGGTCGGCTACGATAGTCTGCGCAACACCACACTGCCTGAACGTCTGGTCAAGGTCGACGGCGGCGAGGCTCAGAGAGTGTTCAACGCCTATATCGCCCGCACCGGCGATGCCAGTCTTAAAGCTAAGAATGCGGGTTATCTCAACGCCAAAAAGTATTTTGCCTCGAATGCCGATCCCGATACGATGGCAAAATACGAGGCGCTTGTCTTGGAAGCTGAGGCTGTTGCCGATGCGATGCGTGCTGATTTTATAAAAGAAAACCCGGCGTCTGACATAGCCGCTTATCTTACTCAGAGAGAACTTGAGAAGCCGTTTGTCTACACGGCCGACGAGATCAATGCAATGGCTGATCTTGTAAAGGCATGTCCCGACACGGCGCGGATATCCACTGTCGAAAGGCGCAGAAAATTTGCGTTGAAGTATGCACTCAGACGCAATTGCCCTGAATTTGATGTCACTCATCCCGATGGCAAGGTGGTTGATTTTGCCTCGTTGCTCACTCCCGGCAAGTTCACGTTTATCGATTTCTGGGCTTCATGGTGCGGTCCTTGCCGTTCGGCCATTCCCCATGTCCGTGAGCTTAACCAGAAATATGCCGGCCGTCTCAATGTCTACAGCGTGTCGCTCGATAACAGTGATGACGCTTGGCGTAAGGCTCTCGACGAGGAGAAAATGGAATGGGCTCAGTTCCATGTCAGCGAGGATCAGATGAACCGCACTGCTCAGGCGTTTTTCATAACCACTATTCCGCGTCTCATCCTTCTGAATGACAAAGGTGAGGTAATCTGCTCGACCAACAAGCCCGATGTTGTGACAGCCTGTCTCGCAAACCATCTTGGTGAATAACTGGATAATATAAAATCAAATGAAAAAAACATTCATATCGTCAGCCTTTATCCTGTCGGCTGTCATGACTCTTTCGGCTGCCGGCGGATTTACAATCACCGGCAAGATTCCCGGTCTGAAGGTCGGGTCGGATGTAAGGCTCGTTTCCCGGGAAATGGGTCGTGGAGGTGAGCTGGCTTCGGTAAAAGTGACCTCCGAAGGCGTTTTTCAGCTTGACGGCAATGTCGAGTCTCCGACGCTCTGTGAAATCCGTCTTGATTCTCCCGAGGAAAACTCTATTGGACGTGTGGTTTCTCTGATGGTCGAGAATCTTCCGATGACGGTTTCTGCCGTGCATATCGACAGCGTTCCTCCCGGGTTTTATGCCGGCACAGCCGGAAAGTATCAGGAGCGCAATGTCACCGTTACAGGCGGAAATGCGCAGAAGGAATTCGAGGAATATAAAGACGCGATGTTTGATTCGGAAGTGGCGGCCAAGCAGGCTCACTATGACCTCTATTGGGCCGAAGACCGCAAGGTGCGTTCAAAGGAATCCGAAAAAAAACTTGCAGAGGTTTTCGAGGTCGCACAGAATAATGAGGAGGCCGCCCGCGCCGCGTTCATAAAGGCTCATCCCGACTACAGTATTTCCGGCTACTGTATGCTTGAGAATCTTTCCACTCCTTTCGCCTTTACGTCTGCCCAGCTCGACGAAATTGAAACCTCAGTCAAAGGCATGTCTGATGCTGCCCGTCTCGCTCAGCTCGGTCAGGCCATAGCCAACAGCCGCAAATTTACACGTGAATCCATGTTCACTGACTTTGTCGTTCTTGACACGCTTGGTGCTGAGCGCAAACTCTCGGAATTTGCCGGAAAGGGTAAATATGTCATGGTCGATTTCTGGGCTTCATGGTGCGGTCCGTGTCGTGTTGCGATTCCTCATGTCCGCGAGCTTTATAAGAAATACGGCGACAGGCTTGAGATTCTCGCCGTGTCTCTTGACAGCGCTGAGAAACCGTGGCGCAAGGCAATGGATGAAGAGAAGATGGACTGGACTCAGCTTTGGGCCGACAAGGAGCGTGTATCGGCTGTTCAGACTGCCTATCAGATTGGTGGAATCCCGTTTATTCTGCTGATTGATCCCCAAGGTCGCATAGTCCACGCCGGCCATAGCCCGGCGGCGGTTACCGCAGCTCTTGAAAAAGCGTTTTGAGTTGCTGTGAAGCAACTTTCCAATAAAAATGAAATGTAAAATGTGGTTTCGTCCGTGTCGGAGATGTTCTCGTCGGCACGGACGGATTTTTTACAGGCTCTTTCAACCTGTGGTCCCGTGGAAATGTCCTGCCTCTGTAGATTCGGTTTAAAGAGGGGTTAAAGAGTGTTAAAAGGGGTGGGGGCGCAACGGTTTTGGCTGTTGGTGAGGGATTTTTTAGTAATTTTACCGATTAATTTTAGGTTAATAGGCTCGTTCCGATAAGAATAGGGCCTCTTTGCCTGTCCGTAACACCAAAGCCAAGCAATGGAACACGATAAAAAAATAAAAGTGGGAATCACTCACGGCGATATCAACGGCATCGGCTATGAGGTGCTGCTCAAAGCATTGGGCGACACCCGTATAACCGAACTCTGCACCCCCGTTATATACGGTTCGGCCAAGATTGCCAACTACTATCGCAAGGGTATGGAGCTTCCCGAATTTAAATTATTCCAGATTGACAGTCCCGACAGCGCCGCCACTGATGAAATCAACATCATTAATGTAGTAGGCGAGGACTGTAAACTTGAGCCGGGACAGCCTACGCCTAATGGCGGCAAGGCTGCTCTTGCTGCGCTCGAACGTGCCGTCTCCGACCTTCGCGACGGCCTCATTGACGTGCTCGTCACTGCGCCTATCAACAAGAAAACCATCCATAGCGATGATTTCAACTTCCCGGGTCACACCGAATATCTTCAGGATCGTCTCGGCGAAGGACATCAGGCCATGATGATAATGTGTGCCGAAGGGCTGCGTGTGGCTCTCGTGACTATCCATGAACCGATTTCCAATGTGGCCGGATCTATCACATCGAAAGGAATAACCGACAAGCTGGTCGCTTTCAACCGCTCGCTTGTCGAGGATTTCGGCATACATGGTCCGCGCATCGCGGTACTCTCGCTAAATCCTCATGCCGGAGATGGTGGCATAATCGGCAGCGAGGAGACTGAAATCATAGCTCCGGCTATCGAAGAGGCAATGAAACGCAAGGTGCTTGCTTTCGGGCCTTATGCGTCCGACGGGTTCTTCGGCAGTGGGAACTATATTAAGTTTGACGGCGTGCTTGCCATGTATCACGATCAGGGTCTGACCCCGTTCAAGGTTCTTGCCGGAGAGCGCGGTGTCAATTTCACCGCCGGACTGCCTTATGTGCGCACATCTCCCGACCATGGAACTGCCTACGATATTGTGGGGCAGGGGAAGGCCGACGAGCAGTCTATGCGTGAGGCCATCTACTCTGCTATCGACATCTACCGCAACCGCCGCCGTGAGGCTGCCGCAACCGCCAATCCGTTGCGCCGCCAGTCATACGATAAAGGAAATGACAAGCTTCCCGTAGAGAAAGCCTGATAAAACCGGATAGCAAGGAGCACAACCTATGGACTATGCGATTATAGCTGCCGGACAAGGCTCTCGACTGGCCGGGGAAAACTACATCCTGCCCAAGCCATTGGTCACTTTGGCCGGCGAAGCGATGATAGAGCGTCTGATCGGCATTCTCGATTCGACCGAAGCCGGAAGTATCAGCGTCATCACAAATCCTTCGATGCCGGAGGTCGCCGCACGTCTACGCTCGCTATCGACCAAGGCCGACTTGCGTGTCATTGAAAAATCGACCGCAGGCTCGATGGAAAGTTTCCATGCGCTTTCGGAGTTGCTTGACAGTGACCGTTCCTTCTGTCTTCTGACAGTCGACAGCATTTTCCGTCCCGAGGAGTTTGCGCGTTTCATTTCCGATTTTGAATCAGACAGTGAGTCCGACGGCTATATGGGTGTCACGACCTATGTCGATGATGAAAAGCCACTTTACATTGCCGCGACACCCGAAGGCGATATAACAGGCTTTCTCGACAACCCCGTGCCCGGTGTGCGCTATGTCTCAGGCGGCATCTATGCACTCAGGCCGGAGGCACTTGCCGTCCTTGCCGACTGTGCGGCATCCGGTGTCAGCCGCATGCGTGATTTCCAGCGCGCGCTGGTTGCGTCGGGTATGCGGCTCAAGGCATGGCAGTTCTCAAAAATCATCGACATTGACCGTCCCGGTGACATCGCGGAGGCCGAAAGATTTCTTGCTGAATCGCCCGGTGACTGACAGAAATTATAAGAATTTAACCATCATATCATCATCTCTTCGAGACCGTGCGGTCTCTAAAATTAACCGATAATGGCTGATATAAAAATAGCCGGAATAATGAGAGCGGGTGTCTTTTCGCCTAACCATATAGGCAATGACGCTTCAATCCTCAACCTGACAGCCGACCAGTTGCGCAAACGTGGCTGTGAGGTGAAAATCTATAGTGAGGAGCAACTCGTAGCCGGCGCTGTGAATGAAGACATAATAATAAACATGTGCCGTCATCACCGCTCTTTCCCTGTGCTCCAGCGAAAGGAAGATGAAGGTGCGCTTGTCATCAACTCAGGCTATGGAGTGGAGAACTGTACGCGCGAGCGCCTGACCCGTATCCTCATCGGCAGCAATATCCCTACGCCCGAAAGCATAATGGTCAACACCGACGAGAGAGTGATCGACCGCATGAACAAGCTCGGAATGACGAAGGCTTGGGTAAAACGTGGCGATTTCCATACGATGCACAAAGAAGATGTCA
>OLOD01001279.1_pt1 | contig 16325 bp, 12 predicted proteins | sample 1671921 | NCBI WGS metagenome assembly OLOD01 (sample SAMEA3136626, study PRJEB25190) | human gut metagenome | biome: human gut; feature: human-associated habitat; material: faeces | place: Austria | collected 2013
CGGAAGATGTAGAGAGTATCGTTGATATTGAGAAACCGGACGGAGCAGTTGTACAGTTCGGTGGACAGACAGCAATCAAACTGACAGAAGCACTTATGAAGATGGGAGTACCGATCCTTGGTACATCTGCAGAGAATGTAGACAAAGCCGAAGACCGTGAGCTCTTTGATGAGATTCTTGAAGAGTGCGAGATTCCACGTCCGACAGGTGGAACAGTATTCACAGCAGAGGAAGCGAAAGAAGTTGCAAACAGACTTGGATATCCTGTATTGGTTCGTCCTTCCTACGTTCTTGGTGGACAGGGAATGCAGATTGCGATCAACGACAATGATATTGATGAATTCATCGGAATCATCAACAGAATCGCACAGGATCACCCGATCCTTGTAGATAAATACCTTCAGGGAAAAGAGATTGAGGTCGATGCAGTATGCGACGGAACAGATATCCTGATCCCGGGTATCATGGAACATATCGAGCGTGCAGGAATTCACTCCGGAGACAGTATTTCCGTATATCCGGCACAGAGCCTGACAGAAGGAGCAAAAGCAAAGATTGCTGAGTATACAAGAAGACTTGCAAAATCACTCCATGTTATCGGTATGATCAATATCCAGTTTATCGTGTGCGGCGAAGATGATGTATATGTAATCGAAGTAAACCCACGTTCCAGCCGTACAGTACCATATATCAGTAAGGTGACAGGTATCCCGATTGTTCCTTTGGCAACACGGGTTATCACAGGAAAGAAGATCAAAGATCTTGGATACACACCGGGACTTCAGCCGGAAGCTGATTATGTAGCGGTTAAGATGCCGGTATTCTCCTTTGAGAAGATCCGCGGAGCTGATATCAGCCTTGGACCTGAGATGAAGTCTACAGGAGAGTGTCTTGGAATTGCAAAGACATTTGACGAAGCACTTTACAAAGCATTTATCGGAGCTGGAATCAAGCTTCCGAAGCATAAAAACATGATCATGACAGTCCGTGACGAAGACCATGCAGATGCAGTAGAGATCGGAAGAAGATTTGAGAAGATTGGATACCATATCTTTGCTACAAGCGGAACAGCACGTGCGCTGAATGAGGCGGGAGTAAAGGCTACTCCGGTTCGTAAGATCGAGCAGGAATCACCGAACCTTCTTGACCTGATCCTCGGACATAAGATCGATCTTGTTATCGATATCCCGGCACAGGGTGCAGAGCATTCAAGAGATGGATTTGTAATCCGTAGAAATGCAATCGAGACAGGTGTGAATGTACTGACTGCAATTGACACAGCGTATGCACTGATCACAAGTCTTGAGAATACAGATATTAAGAAACTGTCACTGATCGATATTGCGAAGGTGCAGTAAGATTTGTTGAACCAGGATTCTTTCAATTGGGATCTAAATTTTAATTAAATGGTCGCAATGCCAGTTCTACTATTACCACGGGCATCGGCCCGTTTTACCTCATCCCTTTGAAGGTATGTAACATAAGAGCAAGAACAGTTACCGTATGTGGTGCCTGATCTTGCTCTTATTAACATACTGAACAAAGTGTATTCGGAAAACAAATATTATCAAGAATGACAAAATCGTATAAGATTCACTTGATAATATATAAAAAAATGGCGAGGGTGACGGAGTATTTATGAATATTGATGCCTTTGAGAAAAGGGAACAGACATTGGAACTTCGTGCGAAAATCATGCAGGCAGAAGAAGAAAGGTTAAACGGAGCAAAGACAAGAAGTATCTCCGGAGCAAGAAAGGGATTGAGAGAACGTGCAGGAACAATATAAAGTTGAAATTCTTCCGACTGCATGGGAAGATTTGAAAAGTGTTGAGGATTATTATTTACTTCGATTCGGTGTGGAATCTGCAATGAAAGTGACGGATCAGATATTGAACAGTAACTCTTCAACTTCCGTAATTAAAGAGCTGCTTGTCACTCCTGTATAAACGCGGTATAATAAATTTATCAATAAGCAGTCTTTTTAAAGAACGAAAATAAAGTTATTTCACATAGTACTTTTTGATAAAATCAGGACTGCGGAAAAGGAGGACTCAAATATGAAGATAGACATGCACTGTCACGTGAAAGAGGGGTCCATAGACAGCAGGGTAGGGATTGAGGAATATATCACGATACTCAAGGAACACGGATTTCAGGGAATGGTGATCACGGATCACGACACATATAATGGCTATCGCTACTGGAAGAAGAATTTAAAAGGAAAGAAACATACCGATTTTGTGGTACTCAAAGGAATTGAATACGATACGAGAGATGCAGGACATATTCTTGTAATTATGCCGGAGGGTGTAAAGATGCGTCTACTTGAGATGCGTGGAATGCCGCTTGCACTTCTGATCGATTTGGTTCACCGCAATGGTGGAGTTTTGGGACCGGCACATCCATGCGGAGAAAAGTACATGAGCTTCACTCATGCGAGAAGATACTATCTCTCACCTGAGATTGTTAAACGATTCGATTTTATTGAGACATTCAATTGTTGTGAACCGAAGGATTCTAATGCTGGTGCCTTAAAACTGGCAGAGAAATACGGTAAGGTGATGACCGGTGGAAGTGATTCCCACAAGACAGACTGTGTCGGACGGGCATATACAATCTTACCTGAACCGGTCAAAACGGAGACAGAGCTGATCTCTTTGATCCATAAGAAGACTGCATTCAAGACAGGTGGTGTCTATTATAATAAGACGACAAAAGAGAAGATCGGGAAGGTGAATAAGCTCCTTGTATATTCCTTCTGGGTATACAACAAGAGCGGCGAGCTGATGAAACGTCGTGGGCGGAATAAGAAAATGGAAGAAGAACATCCATTTGATCCGATTGATCCAATCGAACTGTATTATCACTCATAATTGTTTCTGGATAGTTACTATGCTTTCCTGTAAGTACCAGGTGAAACACCATATTTTCTCTTGAAAATGCGGTTAAAGTAGGACAGGTTGTCAAAACCACTGGCATCAGCAATCATCAGAATAGAGTCATCGGATGATTTGAGAAGTCTGGCAGCCATTGTAAGTCGGTAATCATTTAGGTATTCAGTGAATCCGATTCCCATGTGGGCTTTGAAGAACTTCATGAAATGGGATTTACTATAATAAGTAAGTTCAGCCATGTCATCAATCGTTAGTTTTTCTGTATAATGATTTTCTACGTATTTTAAAACAGTTTTCATTTTCTCCAAAGATTTGGAATTGGAGGAAGTGGAGACTGTTTTTTTCTGACGTTCAGAGATCAGAAGAAAGAAAAAGTTAAACAGAGAACTTTTCACAGCAAGCTGCCATCCAGGTGTCTGATCAGCACAGACAAGGTCAATCTGTCGGATACAATTGCTTAAGGCTTCAAAAGATCCGAGAGCCGGAGTGAGAAAATATTCAATAGGAAGAGAACCGTCAAGAAGCGGAACGATGTATTGAATCATGCACAGATCGTTTGCTCCGGAAGAAAGTAAATCTGGTTTGAAAATAATATTTTCATATTCCATTTTAAAAGTATCATCCTGTTCGATGGCATGGAGACATCTAGGGGGAATAATAATAATATCTCCACTGTGAACCAGACGCTTATCAAAGTCCACAGAAACAAAACCCTGCCCTCTTTTGATGACAACAAGTTCCAACTCACCGTGCCAGTGCAGTGGTACTCCAGGAAAATCGAGAGGGATCGAGCAGAGATAAGTATTATAAGGAAATTCTGCGGATGTATGCGCTTTTGTTTCATGGTAATTCTGATATTCGTTAATGTTCATATAAAAATGAGATCCTTTCAATAAAATGTTATCTGACACACCTGCTGGTCAAACTAGATTGAGTTATAAGAATGATAGTATTGTACAATAAAGTGCAAGTATATTGCAAGATATTTGAAGATAATCGTATTAAAATACAATCATAAGTTGAAAACAAAGAAACAAAGTATGTAACATAAAAACAGAATCAGATTTGAAGGGAGATTATTCAAATGAACATTCAGGAAACATTACAGCAGAAACTTGGTAAAGAGATTGCACAGGCTTCCAATGAAGAAATCTACGGAGCACTTCTTAGTATGGTGCAGGAAATGGCAGGAGAAAAGGAACGTACAGATAGTAAGAAAAAACTTTACTATATTTCCGCAGAGTTCTTGATCGGAAAACTGCTTTCTAACAACATGATCAACCTTGGTATTTTTAATGAAGTAAAAGATGTACTTGCACAGAACGGTAAGAATATTGCAGAGATCGAAGAAGTAGAGCCAGAGCCGTCACTTGGTAATGGTGGACTTGGACGACTGGCAGCATGTTTCCTTGATTCAATCGCAACACTTGGACTTGCAGGAGACGGTGTCGGATTGAACTATCATCTTGGACTTTTCAAACAGGAGTTTAAAAATAACCTTCAGAGAGAAACTCCGAATCCATGGATTGAAGAAAAATCCTGGCTGAAAAAGACAGATGTTGTTTATCCGGTATCTTTCAAAGGACTTAATGTAAATGCGAGAATGTATGATATTGAAGTAACAGGATATAACAATAAGACAAATAAATTACATCTCTTTGATATTGACTCTGTAGATGAGACAATTGTAGAGGATGGAATTGCTTTTAATAAAGAAGACATCGAGAAGAACCTGACACTTTTCTTATATCCAGATGACAGTGATGAGAACGGAAGACTGCTTCGAATCTATCAGCAGTACTTCATGGTAAGTGCAGGAGCACAGCTGATTCTTGATGAATGTACAGCAAAGGGATGCAACCTTCATGATCTTGCTGATTATGCAGTGATCCAGATCAATGATACTCACCCGACAATGGTAATTCCGGAACTGATCCGTCTTCTTGTAGAGAGAGGATTAGACATGGATGAGGCGATCGAAGTTGTTTCTAAGACATGTGCATACACAAATCATACAATCCTTGCGGAGGCACTGGAAAAATGGCCTGTATATTACCTGAAGAAGGTAGTTCCGCAGCTGATGCCGATCATCGAAGTGTTGGATGATAAAGTAAGAAGAAAATATGAAGATGAAAGCGTTTCTATTATTGACAGAAATGATACAGTTCATATGGCACACATTGATATCCATTACGGATTCAGTGTAAACGGTGTTGCTTCTCTTCATACAGAGATTCTGAAAGAGACAGAACTGAATAATTTCTACAAGATTTATCCGGAGAAGTTTAACAATAAGACAAATGGTATTACTTTCCGTCGCTGGTTACTGCATTGTAATCCGGCTCTCACAGAGCTTCTTGATGAACTGATCGGAGAGGGATACAAGAAAGATGCAGCTGAACTTGAGAAACTTCTTGCATTTAAGGATGATGAGAAGGTTCTTGACAGATTATTAGAGATTAAACATGCAAATAAAGAAGCACTCTGCAAATATCTGGAAGAGACACAGGGAGTAAAAGTAAGCCCTGATACAATCTTTGATATTCAGATCAAACGTCTGCATGAGTACAAACGTCAGCAGCTGAATGCATTATATATCATTGATAAATATCTTGAGATCAAAGCAGGAAAGATTCCGGCTGCACCGGTGACAGCTATCTTTGGAGCAAAGGCAGCACCGGCTTATGTGATCGCAAAAGATATCATTCATTTGATTCTTTGTCTGCAGGAGATCATCAACAATGATCCAGAGGTAAGTCCATACCTGAAGGTTGTTATGGTTGAGAATTATAACGTAACAAAGGCTGAAAAATTAATTCCGGCTTGTGATATTTCCGAGCAGATTTCACTTGCATCTAAAGAAGCCAGTGGAACAGGTAATATGAAATTCATGCTGAACGGAGCTGTAACACTCGGAACAGAGGATGGAGCAAATGTTGAGATTCATGAGCTCGTTGGAAACGATAACATTTTTGTATTCGGTGCATCCAGTGATGAAGTAATTGAGCATTATGCAAAGGCTGATTATGTCGCAAGAGATTTCTATGAGAAGAATCCTGCAATCAAGGCAGCAATTGACTTTATTACAAGCGAGGAAGTTCTGAAAGTTGGAGAGAAAGAGAATCTTGAGAGACTGCAGCATGAGATTATCAGTAAAGACTGGTTCATGACCCTTCTTGACTTCGACAGCTATAAAGAAAAGAAAGAAGAAGCATTGAGAGCTTATGCAGATCAGAAAACATGGGCTAAGAAAACACTTGTAAATATTGCGAAAGCAGGGTATTTCTCATCTGACAGAACAATCGAAGAGTACAACAGAGATATCTGGCATCTGTAAGAGGAGGAGAAGAACGTGAAAAGAGCGAGCGGAGTATTATTACCGGTATTTTCATTGCCATCAAAATACGGAATTGGCTGTTTCTCAAAAGAGGCGTATAAATTTATTGATCAGTTAAAAGAGGCTGGACAGAGTTACTGGCAGATTCTGCCGCTTGGACCGACTGGATACGGGGATTCCCCGTACCAGTCTTTCTCCACATATGCTGGAAATCCATATTTTATTGATCTGAAGACACTGATCAAAGAAGGACTTCTGACAAAAAAAGAATGTAAAGTGTATGATTTTGGAGAGCAGGCAGACAGTATTGATTACGAAAAAATCTACAATTCAAGATTTAAAGTGCTGAAAAAGGCATTTGAGCGTTTCGAAAAAGATGAAGCATATGATAACTTTATCAAAGAAAATGCGTATTGGCTGGACGATTATAGTCTTTACATGGCAATCAAGGACAGCAAAGGTGGAATTAGCTGGAATGAATGGGAAGAAGCCCTGAAAAACCGCGAGGAAGCAGCACTTGAGAATGCGAGAGAAGAACTTGCAGAAGAGATTAATTTTTACAAATTCCAGCAGTATGAATTCGATAAACAGTGGTCACAGCTTCACGCTTATGCAAATGAACAGGGAATTCAGATCGTTGGAGATATTCCGATTTATGTTGCATTTGACGGTGCAGATACATGGGCATCTCCGGAGTTATTCCAGTTTGATGAAGAGAATAATCCGGTGGCAGTAGCAGGATGTCCTCCGGATGATTTTTCTGCAACAGGACAGTTGTGGGGCAATCCGCTGTATAATTGGGAATATCATAAAAAGACAGAATACGACTGGTGGATTAAGAGAATCCGTCATTGTCTCAAATTATATGATGTAGTAAGAATTGATCATTTCCGTGGATTTGATGAATATTATTCCATTCCTTATGGAAATAAGACAGCAGTGGATGGAACATGGATGCCTGGCCCGGGAATGGATCTGTTCCGTACAATTGAAGAGAAACTTGGCAAATTGAATATTATTGCAGAAGACCTTGGATTCCTGACAGAAAGTGTACTTCAGATGTTGTCTGACAGTGGATTCCCGGGAATGAAAGTAATACAGTTTGCATTTGATCCAAATGGAGGCTCTGCATATCTCCCGCATAATTATCCGGAAAACAGTGTTGTATATACGGGTACGCATGATAATGATACAACAAGAGGATGGTATCACAGTACAGATAAAGCGACGCGAGATTTTGCAAAAGAGTATATGAATGCACAACGCCTGGATGAAGATGATCTGGCGTGGGATTTCATCCGACTTGCAATGAGTAGCAAGGCCAATCTTTGCGTGACACCAATGCAGGATTTACTGAATTTGGATGGAAAGGCGAGAATCAATGTACCGTCTACACTTGGCGGAAACTGGACCTGGAGAATGGAGAAAGGACAGTTTGATGAAGAGACGGTGAAGAGATTGAAACGTATGACATGGTTGTACGAACGTCTTCCGAGAGAAAGTTGAAAAGAAAATAAAATAGTACAAGAAAGGGACTGTGTTGTGAGGTGACCCCTCAAAGTTAGACTTTTACGAGACGACTTCGGTCGTCTCGTTTTTCTTTATGCAGTTAAAAGATGGAGTCGGTATTGGACAGGACTCCTCCATCCTAACTTTTCTTTTATTCGTTTCTCATTGTAGTATTTTATAAAACGTTCTATTTCAGATTTTAATTCCTCGTAGCTATAATAAACAATACCATAGTAAATTTCCTGTTTGAGCAGTCCAAAGAAGTTTTCCATTACTGAATTATCCAGACAGTTTCCTTTCCTGGACATACTTTGAAATATTCGTTCCTCTTTTAATCTGTGGGAGTATGCTTTCATTTGGTATGCCCACCCCTGGTCAGAATGAAAAGTTCTTCTGTATGGGCAATCTGCAGTAACCTCAATTGCTTTATCTAAAGCATCCATTACGTTCTTTGCAGAAGGTCTTTGATCTATTCCATAGCTAAGTATTTCGCCATTGCACATATCCATGAATGGATCGAGATAAAGCTTATGTATCGTCATACGGCCTTTTTCGTCAACTTCATAGTACTTGAATTCACTGGTATCTGTAGTAATCTTCTGATGAGGTATATGTGTATTAAAACGTCGATGGATTCTGTTAGGTGCAACCGTACCAACCCTGCCTTTATAGGAACTATATTTTCTACTTTTATGAGTGTATGATGTTACCTGTAAGCCAAGTTTTTGAACAATACGTTGAACTTTCTTTTTGTTTATGGAATATCCCTGATTGCGAAGGTCTCCAAGAATTCTACGATATCCATAATTCTTATGTTCTTCACGGATCTCGAGTACTTTTTCCTCAATTTCCTGATCTGGATTTCCTCTGTCAAAACGCTTTTGCCAATACATATATGTTGCTTTTGGCATTCCAGTATATGAGAGAAGGTCTTTTAACTTGAACTGTCTTCGGAGACTGTTGATGATTCTTGCCGTTCTCTCATTTTTGCTTCGTCCTCTAAGCGCAGTCTCCTCAATTCTTTTAAAAACGCATTCTCTATTCTTAATTTCAGAAGTTCATCTTCCAGTTCTTTTACGTGCTCTGCACTTGTGTCAACAGAAGATTCTTCTAATGGCACTATTTTGGAATTTTCAACTGATTTATCCAATGTTTTCTTTCGACCTTTCTTATGTGGTCTCAACGCATCAGGACCAGCTGCTCGAAAGCGATTCACCCAGTTCGCAATCATACCGGAATTGGTAATACCTTCTTGCAGCGCCAAATCTTGATATGAGATTTCACTTGATAAATATAATTCTACAACAGAAAGCTTTTTTTCGAAAGAATATATATCATTTTTTCGAGAACGCAATAAACCTTCATCTCCCAGAGTTTGATAATTGTGAACCCATTGCTTAATATTGCTTTTAGCAGGGACTCCATACGTTTTAGAAAGATATTTGTACCCGCCTTCTCCGTTTAAATATGACAAAACAACTTTCTTTTTAAATTCAAAAGAATATTTAGCCATAAAAATACCGACCTCCAATCGTTAGATTTTTAGGTCTAACTTTTGGGGGTCGGTACAAAATCGTGTTGAGGCATGGTTTCTTTTTTTATCGATTTTGAAAATTATATAAATGTGGTGGAACACTTTTTACAAAAATTTCTCAAAAAACTTTCCGTTTTGTAACATTACTATTTTTAAAGAAAAGAGCTATAATCTACTCGTTTAAACGGAAACCTTGAATATCTAAGTTTGAATATGGAAGCGTGAATGATGAAAAAACAGGTTGATATTGAGACAGAAAAAAAAGCAATACAGGAACCATCACTTGCACAGGATATCATTCAGTTGCTTTTGAAGATTGTGATTATTATTTTTGCAATCATTCTTATTTTTACATTCCTGTATGGAATTGCAAGAATCAATGATGTATCTATGAAACCGGCAATCAAAGATGGAGATCTGGTCATGTATTACAGGCTGGATAAGAGATTTGTATCTGGTGATGTGGCAGTATTTGAAGACAATGGAAGGAATACAACAGGTAGAGTTGTTGCAGTTGCAGGGGACACCGTAGATATTACGAAAGATGGACTGAAGATAAATGGTGCAGACCAGGTATCACAGGATATCTATTTTGATACCACTCAATTTAAAGATGGAGTGGATTTCCCGATAACAGTCGGAGAAGGTCAGGTATTTATACTTGGCGATAACAGACCGCAGGCATCGGACAGTCGAACATTTGGCTGCATTGATTTGAACGATGTCAAAGGAAAAGTTATAGCGGTTATTCGGACCAGAGGAATATAATCCCCTCCTCCGTTAATCAAATATAAATCAATCTAAATTTTACAAGGGAGGAATTATTATGAGCATCAAAACATTATCTAAAAAAATGCTCGCTATTGTCGCAGCAGGTGCTATGACAATGGGACTTGCAATGCCGACATCGGTATTTGCAGCAGAAGGGGACACGGCAACCAAGGTAACAGAAGCCTACATCAGTAAAACCTTTAATAGAGAGGTTGCAAAGGACGAGACATTTTCTTTTACAGCTACACAGGTGGCAGGTAGTACTGCGGATGTTACTATTCCGAATATTAGCTTTTCAGGCACTGAAACAGGAACTACAACACAAAGAGCTCAAGTTTCATTCCCAACAAGTTGGCCAGATGCTGGTAAATACGAATATACAGTAAAAGAGACAGAAGCTACCCCTGCAATTACTGGGGAGCACCAGAAAATGATTATGTCACATGCTGAATATACAATGGATGTATATGTTATAAATGGTGACAATGGACTTGAGATTTCTAACATTATCGTTAATAAGACAAAAGACGATAAGGGAACAGCAGTAACAGGTAAAGTAGACATCAGTAATACGGATAAGAACGGATTTAATTTTACTAACACCTATGTACAGGAAGCCGGTACCGGTACTGATCCGGTAAACCCAGGTCCAGATTACACAACGTATGGCTCATTGGATGTATCTAAGAAAATTAAGACAGATGCAGCAGATACAGCAGATACAAATAAAGAATTTGAGTTCACAGCAGACTTTACATTCCCGAATGGCACAGACGCAACTACATTAGGTGCAAAAGCAACTATTGGGGATTCTACAACATCTATAACAGGTACAAGCCATACATTTAAATTAAAACATGGTCAAGATGTAAAATTTACAGGACTTCCAGTAGGTACAAAGATTTCCGTAACAGAGTCTGCTACACCAAACTATAAAGGAAGTGCAGAGGTTGTAATTAACAACGGAACAAAAGAAGCAGTTGCTGAAACAAAATATAATGAAGCACTTACAGTATCTGACAAAACACTTGGACAGTATAAGAATACAGTTGATGTAACCAATACATACAATTATGTACCGGCAACTGGTATTATCATGAACACTCTTCCATATGTTCTGATGATCGCTCTTTGCGGTGCAGCACTGATGGCATTCGTTGCTTTCAAACGCAGAAGATTACAGAAATAATTTTATAAATGAACTGGGAAAGGGGATGTGTGCGGCGTTGATCCGCCGCATTCCCTTTTTCCAAATCAAGAAGAAAAGCAGGAATATTTCATATGAAAAAAATAGCAAAGTTCATAGTGAATGGAATCGATCATATTGTAAATCTGATAGCATTGTTGCTGGTTCTTATGACAATGTTCCTGTCATGCTATATGTTATGGGATTCAAACCAGGTTTATCAGGCGGCAGATGCGAAAAACTATGAAACCTATATTCCAACAGAAAAACATATAAAATCATTTGAAGAATTACAGAAAATTAATCCGGATGTGATTGGCTGGATCCGGGTGAACGATACCAATATCAATTATCCGCTGTTACAGACAGATGATGATGATACTTATATGAATACAGATGCAGAAGGAAAATATTCTTTAAGTGGAGCTATCTTTTTGCATTGTGGTAATAAGCCAGACTTTTCAGATTTTAACAATATTATTTATGGCCACCATATGGAAAAACACATGATGTTTGGAGATATCGGTGAATTTACAAAAGAACAGTATTTCAACGAACATCCATATGGAAATCTGTTCTTTGACGGAAAAGACCATGGAATCGAATTCTATGCATTGATGCAGGTAGATGCCTATAATGAAACGATTTTCAATGTGTGCCCAGACACATCAGAGGAAAAGCAAGCGTATCTGCTGGAAATAATAGACAATGCTTTATATAAACGAGAGTTGAACATTACAGAAGATGATCATCTGGTTTTGCTGACCACATGTACATCTGATATGACAAATGGAAGAAATGTATTAGTGGGAAGGCTGACAGACCAGGTTTATCCTGAAAAAGAAAAAGCAAAGAATCTTGGCACGGGAATTGATCAATTAAAAGATATGATTACGAATGTTCCGGTTATCATTTGGATGATTCTGATTATTATAGTCTTACTACTGTTGAATAGACAAATAGGAAAGAAGGGAAGGAAAAAACATGAAAAGAATTGAGTTAAAAAAAGTCAGCATTGTGTTCCTGACCATGCTTCTTTTCCTGAGCATACAGATACCAGCCTTTGCAGCTGATACTGATACTACAGTGAAAATACCAGTGGAACAGGTATTTGACAGCAAAAATACGGATGTTTCGGATGAATTTATGTATGCTTTGCTAACAGATCAGTCAGATGCACCAATGCCTGATGGCAGCAGCAATCGGCGATATGTCTGGAACATGAAAGGCAATATAGCTACGGAAATTACCATGAATATAAGAAATGCAGGTCAGTATCATTACAAAATCTGTCAGATAACAGAGAAGAAAGAAAATTATAGCTATGATGAGAGAAACTATGATATTACAGTGGAAGCATTTTATAATGCAGATAATCAGTTGAAAGTAATAACGCTGGTTGAAAACCAGGATGGAGAGAAAGTTTCAGGAATTTCTTTTAAAAATAGTTATACTTGGCAGGGAAAAGATAAATCTGGACCATCATTGATATCAAAAATCAGTAAGAGCAATAGTGTAAAGACTGGAGATGATAGTCCTATCATGGGATATTTTACATTATTACTGGGTTCATTGGTTTGCCTGATTGCTTTGATCAGAGAAAATCAGAGAAAGAGGAAGGGAGATGCACAAAATGAGGCACAATAAGTGGAATAAATACTTGAAAATTGCATGTTCCTGGATTTTGATTTTTTCTATGTGCTTTTTATCTTTGAATACGGTAAATGCATCAGCTGAAGATACAACTGCTTTTGAATCAGAAAGTGAAACCGGAGATACCGAAGCATTTACAAGTGATACAGAGATCTCGGATACAGAAATAGAATCAGAGCCATCTACAGATCAGGTTACTTCTGAAAGTGAAGAAACAAAACAGGAAACGGAGAAACAAATCCCGGACAGTATCGAGGTGGCTCAGCTGAATGCTGAAATTCAAAATAGAGTTGTGAATGGTGAAGTGCCATCAACAGATCGGGTAGAATATGTCGATGTAAACGGAAATTCTATCGAAAATGCACCGAAAACGATTGAACTTGGAACGATTGCAGATCATAAAAATTTAACAATTACTGGAAAAAATTATGAATTTAAGAGTGCAAGAGTAAATGGAAAAGATTGTGTCTATATCGGAAAATATAATGACACTGTATATTACAGCACCGATGGTGTGATTGCTATCAAATTGGATGATGGTCAGAAACTTACAATGACTTATCAGGAATATTACAATATTAGAGTCAATGAAGAAATCCCGGAGGGTGGAGTAGCTGGTACAATTACGACAAAAGCAGGAACGGTAAAGGTAAATACTGCTGACACGATACGTGTAAATGCTGGAGAAACGTGGAAGTTCACCGTGAAACCAGGAACAGCTAATAAAGTCAGATATAAAATTGGAAGCGTTACAGCAGCAGATGCGTCTACAAATATTAAACGAGTATCTAGAGATGAATATGAAGCCAATTATGAAGCAAATTTTCAGAAAGACGATACAGTAACGGTTGTATATGATAAAAAGGGTGTATATCGTGTAACGATTAACACCGAAGACAATAATGGATTTGAATATATCAATATTGAGCATAGTAAAGAGAATGGATGGGACTATTTACCAGAACAACATAAACTTGTATGGACATATACGGAAGATCAAGTGAAGTACGATGGATCTATTGATGTTCCAAAATTTCATATAAAAAGAGGATATAGATTGGTTCATATGGCATTAAATGGAGAAACAGTAGCAGCTGCAAGTAGTAACAAGGAGGTTCCAGATGGAGTTGGACCGGATAATGGCGTGAAAGGCCATGCTGGTGAACTTATTGTGAATGCCGAAATAACCAAACAGTATAAGAAAAACGATAATGAAAAAGATTGTGGGTTCGAATACAGTTTCAATGTGCAATGTAAAGACGGAGGATTGAGAGATTTTAATTTTAATTTAGCTCCGTATCAAACAGGGCAGCAGGTTTTAACCGTACGTTTAAAAACAGACAACCGTCGAAGTGGTGAAGGTATCGATGTTGTCATGTGGGATCCTGATCAGAATAAGCTGGTTCCAATGAAAGATAATGATACGGTAAATATGGATCCTGTGGGAGATGCAGCAGCAGTATCTTTAAATAAAAGACAAGTGAGAATCTTTTTTGCAAAGCCAAAACCAGGATATCGATTTGCAGGAGTGGGTGTAGACAGTGCACAGCCGTCAGGTGGAGTTAATACTGATGGCGGAAAATCTAGATCTGTTGTAGATGATCTAAATAATATGAATGCTACTTCTCTTGGAAAAAAAGGAGAATTTCAAGTTTATGATAAAATTTGGGAAGCAGCTAAAGAAGCAGCCAGTAGTGCAGGGTATAAAAAATTTTTGGCATTTGCAGGAGAGAAGACAACACTTAATACCGATTGGGAATTGTATGCGGGATACTTCATGTCTGAGAGGGAAAGTATCTATGTACATTACAATTCTGGTGCCGGCGAAGGTGTGCTTCCGGCAGATGCAGTTGTGAAAAATATTCCGTATAATGAGGAACTTGATACTGTAAAGAACAAACCAATGCAGTCTTATGGAGAAAATCCAAACACCCATGAGGGGATAAGAGGTATGGGAAGCACCTTTCGAATAGGGGAGGAATGTCCAGAACCAACCTGTGAGGGATATGAATTCCTTGGCTGGAAGCTACGTCTGACTCCATGGTTTGGAAATCCAACATATAGTGAAAAGTTATATCAGCATAATGAAGTCTTTAACATTTCTGAGGAAAATTATGAATTTGCCGCAAACCGTGACCTTCCAGTGTCTGTATGGACTGGTGAGGTGGGATATCAATTTGTTGCACAGTGGAAAAAAATCGATACGAAAAAGGTAGAAGTGAATCATTGGCTTAAGGTACCGAATAGTACAAAAAAATTGGGAAAGACAACAGCAGGGACCATTTCCTTTGCAACAGAAAATGAGAGTGTTAATGCGTACGCAAAACCAGAAGCAAACGGAATATTTCCAGGTTATGTTTTTGATACAGAAGATCCTCAGAACCAATTAGAAAAAGAAGTAAAAAATGATTCGTCTTCTGATAAAATTACACTTAATCTGTATTATAAACCAACTGTTTTAACGGTAAGCAAAACCGTAACCGGATACAATATGGAACCGAATAGATCGTATGAGTTTACAATAAAAGCCGTTCCACCATCAGGAACTGATGCAAGTACCGCTACTATAACGGATGGTCAGATTTTCATAAGAAAAGGAACTGATGATAAAGTAGAGAAGCTCACCTTTACAAATAATAAGGCTACGTTTAACCTGGCAAAAGATGAATCCGTAGACATCAGTTGTCTGCCAACAGGATGGACATATACAGTTACGGAAACTGATCCTGGAAAAAATTACAAAACAAGCTATAAATTAAATGACCGTGATGAAACTGATGGAAGAGAAGCAGAATTCATAACTTCCACAACAGGAAATGATAAGGTTACGTTTACAAATGCATCTACAGTGGCACCTCCGGAAACAGGAAGAACCTTTCATGACAGCGAATGGATTTTATTGCTGATTGTTATATTGGTTATAAGTGCAGGTGGCATGACATTTCTTAGAAAAATGAAAAAACGTTATTAGACAAACAGGAAGAATTATGCTTGAAATGTGTGAGTGAAAAGTATGATTCTTCCTGTTTCAATCAATGAGTTTATGTACGGAACAAAGAAAAGAGAGAGAGGTGTGGAAGGGTATCAACGGCTGAAAGAATCTTATCACGAAGCAAGTCGGGCTATCAAGTATATAGACATTATCCGCCTGGTGACCGGTGATAAGAATAAGTCAGTAGTACATTATTCGAACCTCGGATTTTTCCAGATATTCGGCGAAATTGATGATGTGACGGAACTGGAAAGATACATTCCGGAAACATTAAAGAAATTATATTTATATGATGATGAACATAAGGGAGAATTGATTACAACCTTGCAGATGTATCTTAGAAATAACCAAAGCATCAAGAAAACTGCAGACGCAATGTTTGTTCATTATAGAACGATATCTTACAGGCTTGAAAAAATAAAACAAATTTCCGGAATAAATTTTGAC
>OLOD01001293.1_pt1 | contig 16256 bp, 20 predicted proteins | sample 1671921 | NCBI WGS metagenome assembly OLOD01 (sample SAMEA3136626, study PRJEB25190) | human gut metagenome | biome: human gut; feature: human-associated habitat; material: faeces | place: Austria | collected 2013
TACAACGAGGACGGAAGACGGTACACCATATCGGAGAAAGATCGTTACATTTGCAGAAAAGACAGAAACACCTTTTTCACAGTATTATGAGACTGCAAGAGCGAGAGCGGTTGGAAATGGCGTGAAGGTGACATCTGTAAAAGAGGATGATGAGACAGAGATGCGTATGGTTTATGATCCGTCTCATCCGGATGCAGACGAAAATGGATATGTTACATACCCGAATGTGAATACGGTAACTGAAATGACAAACCTGATTGATGCAACAAGAGCATATGAAGCAAATACAACAGCATTTGACGCGACGAAAAGTATGGTGCAGGCTGCACTGAATATCAGTAAGTAAGGAAAGGAATGACGGTAAATGGATATTACTTCATTAACAGGGATCACATCAGATTATATTGAAAAGGTGGCGGAACAGAACAGGCTTGTAAATACTTCGGATGACAGCTTTCAGTCGGTGCTTGATTCGGCGATGAATGTATTGTCAGAAACGAGCGATTTACAGAATGATGCAGAAGCGGCCCAGATAGAATTTGCCCTTGGAAAGGCAGATAATCCGCATGATATGCAGATTGCGGCAAAGAAAGCACTTACAGCACTTCAGTATACAACAGCGGTAAGGGATAAAATGCTGGATGCATATAAAGAAATCATGAATATGCAAATTTAATGAATGGAGTCAGATAACATGCCGGAACAGGTGCAAAATATATTAAATAAGATTACAGAATGGTGGAAAAAGTTTAATACAAAGCAGAAAGCGTTATTGATCAGCATTGTCGCAGTGATCATTGTTGCGCTGGCAATACTGGCAGCGGTTGTCAGTAAACCCAATATGGTTACACTGCACGAGTGTCAGACAACAGCAGAGGCAGGTACAGTGAAGGATCTTGCTGTATGCGGACTGTATCTTTTATGTATGACCGGAGGTTCCTTTCGTCTGCAGCGCGGAGATCTGTATACACTCTGCTGTGCGCTCATATTTTCCCTGCAGATTCTTGCCGTGGATCACTATGCACCGATCGCGGATAATACCATACTGGCATGCATCGAATTTTTCACCTGTGGCATCTGTTCCCTGATCCCGATGTTTTTACTGGAACAGCCACGGATGCACCTGATTCTTGCCGCATGGCTGCCGATCCTGTATGCAGGCATACTCTCCAACGGTGTGGCCTACACTCTGCAGTTTTTTGCACAGCGGGGACTTCCTGCCTCTACAGCCTCTCTGCTAATGAGCACGGAATCCGTGTTCTCGCTTCTGGCAGGTTTTCTCATCCTGCACCAGATGCTGAACGGTCGTGAGCTTGCCGGATGTGCACTGATGTTTGCCGCCATTATTCTTGTACAAATAAAAGGAAAAGAAAAGGAGTCGATTAATTCATGAAAAATATCATTGAAAACGAAGTCGGGGCCATCCTGACAGATATCCTTGACGATTATAAAAAAGGACGCGCAGTTGATAAGATGGATATCTACAACCAGCCGGATAAAACCGAAATTATGGACATTCTTGACAGTCTGTTTTCCATTGTTTATCCGGGATTTTTCCGCGATAAAACCCACAAAATCTACAATATTGAACACAGTGTGTCTACCATGATTGAAGATGTAATGTTCCACCTGAACAAACAGATCTGTGTTGTCTTAAAATATACGAAAGAATTCGGTGACAATGAGGAAGAAAAACTGGAACAGTTTGCACAGAAAGCAACCGTTTCTTTCATGCGGCGGATTCCAAAGGTCCGTGAATACTTAGAGACCGATCTGCAGGCCGCTTACGATGGCGATCCTGCTGCACGCAGCAAAGACGAGATCGTATTTTCTTATCCGGGACTTTATGCCATCACGGTATACCGTCTGGCGCATGAGCTGTTTCTGCTTGGTGTTCCGCTTATCCCGCGTATGATGACGGAACAGGCACACAGCAAAACCGGTATCGACATCCATCCGGGTGCAACCATCGGCAAATATTTCTTTATTGACCACGGAACCGGCATCGTAATCGGTGAAACAACCATCATCGGCTGCCATGTCAAACTGTATCAGGGTGTTACACTTGGTGCCCTTTCCACCAAAGGCGGTCAGAAACTGCGCGATGTGCGTCGTCATCCGACCATCGGTGACAATGTAACGATTTACTCTGGTGCTTCCATCCTCGGTGGGGAAACTGTCATTGAGGAGGGGGTTGTAATAGGTGGTAACTCATTTATTACCCAGTCCATTAAAAAAGGCACCAAGGTCAGTGTCCGCAACCAGGAACTGATCTACCACAGTGATGATGAATCACTTCACCACAAAGAACAGGATGAATCCTGGTTTTACATTATCTGATAGTTACAAAAGGGGATTTTATGGATACAAAAGCTTTCCGGGAAGGATTCCGCGATGGCATTCCCATCGGACTTGGATACCTCGCTGTTTCTTTCTCTTTAGGTATTTCTGCAAAACAGGCTGGTCTGACTCCGCTTCAGGGGTTCGTGACCAGCTTTCTGGAAAATGCATCGGCCGGCGAATACATCGCATTTACTCTGATCGGTGCCGGTGCCACATATATTGAACTGTGTCTGATGACAATCATCGCCAATGCACGCTATCTTCTGATGAGCTGTGCCATGAGCCAGCGGTTTTCACCGGATACCCCTATGATCCACCGGTTTTTTGTCGCATTTGACCTGACAGACGAGCTGTTCGGCATTGCCATCGGACGTCCCGGATATCTCAATCCCTACTACAGTTACGGTGCGTTTCTTGTCGCACTTCCGGGCTGGTCTATCGGAACCGCCGCCGGTGTCATCGCCGGCAATCTGCTGCCGGGTGATATGGTAAAAGCACTCAGCGTTTCTTTGTTTGGTATGTTTCTGGCAATCATCATCCCGCCTGCCAGAAAAGACAAAGTCGTGCTGGTGTTGATCATCATCAGTTTTGCAGCAAGTTACCTGTGCAGCCGTCTTACGGTTATCCGTGACATTTCCAGCGGAACGCGCACGATCATCCTGACACTGATCATCGCAGGAATCGCCGCATGGCGTTTCCCTCCGCAGACGGAGATCACTCCGGAAAATGCTGACGCACAAAAAGAACAGGGGGCAAACGTATGAGTGGAAACATTTATATCTACATTGCCATTGTAGCGATCACCAGTTATCTGATCCGCGTGCTTCCGCTGACGCTGATCCGCAAGCCGATCAAAAACCGGTTTATCCGTTCTTTCCTGTATTATGTACCTTATGTCACACTTGCGGTTATGACCTTTCCGGCAATCATTGATGCCACAGCCACACCACTTGCAGGAGCACTTGCTCTAATTGCCGGCATCTTTATGGCATGGAAGGGACTCGGACTTTTCCCGGTTGCGATCGCCTGCTGCATCATCGCTTACCTTGGCGGACTGATTTTTTAATAAAAAAATGCCTGCATCATTTTTTGATCCAGGCATTTCTTCTATCCCCAAAGTGAAAATAAAAATACTACGATTCCAAGAATAACAAGAATCACACCCGTCACACGGTTAAGTGTTTTCGGTGTGGCTTTATTTGCAAATACCGCAGCAATTCTCGCCCAGATCAGGGTAAAAATCACACACAGCGTAAACACCAGTCCGTCCGGTTTCCCGCCAATAACAAAATGGGAAGCAGCCCCTGTAAACGCAGTAAATGCCATAATAAATACACTGGTTCCGACTGCTGTCTTCAGTTCATACCCAAGTACAGAAGTCAGGATAAGAAGCATCATCATGCCGCCGCCAGCACCGACAAATCCACAGATAAATCCGATACAGATACCGCTTATGACCGACTGGATGGCACGCTTTTGTGCGGATACCCCCTGCATGGTCTCTTTGGTTGTCATAACCGGGCGAACAATAAATTTGATACCAAGCAAAAATGTCATAAAGACAGAAAAATTTCCCATTGTGGCAGATGGTACAAGGCTTGAAACATAGCTTCCCACCACGGTAAATGCAAGGACACTAACCATCATGATCAGACCATTTTTCAAATCAAGATTCTTATTTTTTCCATAGGTATACGCAGACACTGCACTGGCAAGTACATCAGAAGACAGCGCAATCCCGACCGCCATATACGGCTCCATCCCAAGAAATGTGATAAGCATCGGGCTGATAACCGCTGCCGCACTCATCCCGGCAAAACCGGTTCCAAGTCCGGCTCCCATACCTGCAAAAAATGTTACTAGAATCGTAAATAATACTTTCATTCTCCTGTATCTCTCCTTTGTTCCAGATAACAAGTAATTTTAGCACATTTTTCAAAACAAATCCAGCATGTTATCCAGATAAATTTCTTCCCGGACATGCAGCTGATATTGTGGCTTTGTCATGTAATATAGCAGAAACTCTAAAATCAGTGCACTTCCAAGTCCCCGTCCCTCGATCTTAAAATTAGAAAATCCCATTGGAAAGTAAACATTTTGGATTGCCTCTATTCCAATAAATCCCGGATTTTGCATGGCTTTGGAAAAGCAATATCCCTGCTCAGATTCCGGTGCCGTACAGTGATGTTCCCTATTTTCTCCAAGATTCTTGCGGCTGACCGCTTCATAACAGGCTTTCCTGTCCTTACAGCCAAACCAGCAGCATTCATTGCACAAAAACTCCACCTTGTCTTTTTCTTGCCAAGACAGTGTCTTCCATCGGTCATAGGCTTTATTTAAGCGAAAATCAGGAACAACATACCGGAAATCTTCACGTCGTATTTCCTCTACCAGCTGCTTAAAATCCGTGATTACTTTTGTGGTGGACGAAACAAAATAAAGGTGCGGATAATGTTTTTTCAGATATTCCAACAGCAGATCCGAATGGACAATCACACCGTTTTGCACATCTTTATTTTCTTCCAGTAAAGCACAGAGCGCATTGCATTTCCGGTCAGAAAGATGCTTCTCTTTTAAAAGAGAGTTGCTGAAGGTCAGCCGCGCGGATATTCCATACTCCCGCATCAGTGCCAGAACTTCTTTCGGATCATTCTCTCCAAAACCGGCACGTCCGCCGCCCCAGATACAATCTGCCGGAGCTCCATAGATCGAACCGATTTCACACCAGTCATAAAACCAGTCCCTGTGCTCCCGATATAACGGAAGAAACACGCGGTATAGTTCATAAAATTCAAACAAGCCCGGAAGGTGATAATACGCTTTTACCATTCTGTACATTCCTCTCATTTTTTATCATAACGATTCAGACCACCTCAGAATAGTTACTTTATTAAATACAAAATCAACCCGGACATCACCCCGATTCCAATAATACAGATAATCACACCTCCAATGACCGTCACAGTTCTTCCTTCATCCGATAATTCCGCATTCTGAAACTGCCATCTGCGCAGAAAAAAGTATACCTTATCCGGATAATAAATCTGTACGATTCCAAGTACATAAATAAGGACTCCCAGTACCGTAAATCCCCAAAATGAAATCGACTCCAGATTGCCGTAAAGGATGTGTCCCAATGCATTGCTGTATGTTTCATCACTGATGACAGGCTTTTCATTCCCTGCTATAATCTGCATTTCATCCCAGCCCACAGGGCTTCCATCTGCCGCGAGCAACTGATCCCCCGTCCATGTGCCGTTTATCGTATCATCCGCAAATGAAAACGTGACCTGATCCCCTTTCATGGTATAGGAAACATTCTGTTTTTTTCCATCTGCCACAAGTAAAAAAGTATCATCTTTTGTTCGTTCAACATAGTTGACTGTGTTGTGCACAAACTTATCTGCACGGACTTTGTAATAAAAATCATCCCCAATAAAAACGCCTTTTCGCAGCGTAAAATATCCACCGATTGCAACTGCAAAAATGGCAATTATAATCAAAAAAACAAGTCCCAAATGCTCTTGGATTTTCTTCATTTCCGTCCTCCTTCTCTTTAAAAAAAAGCCATTCTCTCCTGCGAAAATGGCTTCTGAAATACTACTACTTATTTTCAAAATTAACACTGCGGATCATGTTACGGTTGATAAACTGTGTTCCCTTTTTCGGTGTCTCGATCTTCACCCACTGCGCATCCACGTCCATCAGTTTTCCTTTGATACCACCCATATCATTAAATAAACTTACCGCACAATCTTTTCCTATATAAGTATCTAAAATTGAACCACTCATCATTTCGTCTTCCTTCCCATTTTCTGTCACTGTAAACAGCTCAGTATCCTGCATTGCCAGCATATTCCATGTATTTACCATATTGAAATAATTGACTGCTGCCATTGTTGTTGCGATATCCATACCTTCATCACCTCATAGATATCAGTGTAGCATTCTTTGTGCACACTTGCAATTACTTTCTCCCTCTTTCCCTCTCCGACATCGGAACTTCATTTTTCATGTAAGTATCCCACACCTGCATCCGATCCTGCTCATCCAGTTTGCGCAAAACTTTTGCCGGAACACCTGCCACAATACAGTTATCCGGAACATCGCGGGTTACGACTGCCCCTGCCGCCACAATACAGTTCTTTCCGATGGTCACTCCGCCACAGATCGTTGCACTCGAACAAATCCAGCTTCCGCTTCCGATATGGATGGGCTTTGCATACTCCAGGTCATGAAAACCATCCGGATACTGCTGCGGCAGCCGCTCATCGGAAAGAAACGGATGACACGGGGTTGCAATCGTCACGTTTGCGCCTACCCACACACCATCCTCCAGCGTAATCGGCGCACAGTCCAGAAATGTACATTTATAGTTGACAAAACAGCCTTTTCCAAAATGGATATTGACACCATATTCACAGTAAAATGGGGCAAAAATGGCTGCTCCTCCATCCTTTGCAGATGGAATCAGTTTTTCTAACAAACGCTGTTTTCTTTTTTTCCTCCACAGCGGAGTGCGGTTGAATTTATCACAGGTTTCCATGCCAAATTTATGATATTGTTCCAGATCTTTGCTGTCGGCATTGTAAAGTCTGCCGGCTTTCATTCGTTCCCAGTTATTCATGTTTATCTCCCTCTTTTTTATTTCCTTTAGTATAACAAACTTTTGCAATACAGGAAACTGAAGTTTGGTGACTATCTGGTTCTCTTAGGTGCTATTATGCGCGAGGAAATGATGATTGACTGGCTAAAAAAATGTATCAAACTGCTCGGTTAACATGCTCCCTCTCCCTTCAAATAGGCGATCACTTCGAATAGATCCGGTAACACCACCTCTGCTTTTTCCTGCATTTCTTCATTTGCAGGCAGCAGATCCGGAACCATGATCGGAAGCAAATGTCCTGCATGTGCCGCACGAATCCCATTGTAGGAATCCTCAATCGCATACGCGCGCTCCGGTGCAACCCCAAGTTCTGCACAGGCCTTTAAGAAAATGTCCGGTGCCGGTTTGCTGTGCTCCACCATATCCCCGCAGATCACATTGTCAAAAAAATTCAAAATTCCAGCATCCTTTAACTGGTTTGTCACGGTCTGTCTGCGTGTCGAAGATGCCAGCGCAATTTTCTTTCCATCTTCTTTTAAAAAGGTGAGCAGTTCCACAACCCCCGGCTTCATCGGAAGCCTGCCGCCATCGTATCTGCTGTGATAGATAGCAGAGGACTCTTTCGCATAAATATCATACGGAAAATCCTCCCCATAAATTTCCAGCATAATCTCCCGCGTCCGTTTCATCGTCGTCCCCGTACAGGAAAGCACCGCTTTCTCAATATCTGGAATCTGGTATTTATCTGCAAGCTCCTTCCAGCACTGCATCACAGCCCGCTCAGAATCAAAAATCACACCGTCCATATCAAATACAACTGCATCGTAACCGGTTTTCTTTTCCATAGAATAATTTCCTTTCTGTCTTACGTGACAGTTTTATTCTAACACGATTTATCCAATTAGTGCATGATAGATTCTCAGATCATCGTCCTTGAATACGTTAAATATGACTTTTTTTATTCTGCTGTCCTCATTGATATAATTCTTTACCGTCTCGGTAGCGATTTCTGCCGCCCTTTGCTGTGGAAAACGAAACACCCCCGTTGACAGACAACAAAAAGCTACGGACTCTGCTCCCGTGTCCACCGCCAGCTTGAGACATTCTCTGTAGCAGCTTGCCAGCAATTCTTCCTCTTTTCCTGTAACCTCCCACTGTATGATCGGTCCTACGGTGTGAAGAATATATGTTGCCGGAAGATTATAACCGGACGTAATCTTTGTCTTTCCGGTTTCTTCTTCATGTCCCTGCTTTTTCATAATTTCATACATTTTCAGGCGAAGTTCCATCCCTGCATATGTGTGGATAACCCCCCCTCGATAAAACTTTCTAATATTGCTCCTCGTTCTATCAGTCTGTGGGTTCGCTTTTTTCTTTCTTCAAGGCTTGCCATTTTCTTTAATTTCTTCTCTTGATTTTTAAGCTGAGATAATTGCTTTTCATATTTTTCTTTTTCTTCTTTCTTGCTTTCAATCTCTGCTTTTACCTTTTCTAATTCTGTTTTATTGTTCATAAAAATCATCTCCTTTCATATTTTTGGCAAAGAAAAAGGCTAAATACCTTTTCAGATAAATAGCCTTTTCATTTCAATTTTCAGTTATATATTCTATTTATTAGTTAATTTAGAGAGTAATTCTGAAACCATTTCTGTAAATTCAAAAGGCTCAATATTGATGCCATCCATTACATAAGTATGTTTGTTAAGCTTAAAAACAGCTCTTGTTATTATCTTGTCATCAACATTTAAATTTTCAGACTTAGATAATTTCACATTAACACCACATAATGTCGACATTTTTGAATCCTTTAACCCATAATCAATGCCGGTTTCGTTCTTGTCAGCGATAATAACATCAAGAATCTTATCGTTATTATCTTCATTTACTAAATGGACTTTTATATATGCACGCTCTGTATAATCGTCTTTATTATTTGGTTTTACTAAAATTTCATACACAGAAACTGGATTATATTTTTCAAATATTGACAAGGATGCTAAAATTTCTTTCCCTTCATCTCCATCTAATGCTACTTCTTTAGCATCTATTTTAGGCATCGACATTTGATTATCATTAAATACTAAACAATCTTTTTTATACTTATCATATAGCTTTAAGTATTCAATTTTCGATTCCTTTCTCTTTTCCTTGACCCATAACCCAAATGCATAATCTTTTATCTCTTTGTTCATCCGTTTCATTAGCTCAGAGTCTGAATATTTGTCTAATTCTCCATGAAGCTCTTTCTGGCTTTTAAAAGATTCGATAAGATTGGCGTCTATTTTCACTTCTTGTTCTAACACTTTGTTTTTTGTACTTACAAACAACAATCTATCTTTTAATTTTTGTTTCAGAGTCGTTTCCCCATAGATTTTAAGAGCTTTATCATAGGCTTCTTTGTTAATGGCTTCATACTCGCAAATAGCATTATCAATTTCGGATTCAGAAACAAAAACTCCTAATTTTTCTGCATATGATGTTGCCACTATTTCATCTATGCTATTTTCAACAATATCCGAATATGATACACCTACTTTTCCAAACTGTTGCAGAAAAATTTCATTAATTTCATCGTGATAAATGTATTTATCATTTACTTTCACAATGGCACCGTTAATGTTCTCATTCTTTACACTTAAATTATTATCTGCATAAGCACTTTTATAAGAAACATTTTCATTCAAAGTGCATCCATGTAGCAAAGCAGAAAATATAATTAGTAGTAAGGGCATCACGAATCTATTAAATTTCATTAGATTTCATTAGATTTCTCATAGCTGGTCTCCAATTCAATTTTCTCACTATTTATTTTAGCACGCACAATTCTTATATTCCACTTATGTTTTTCTAAAGATTTTATGGGTGGACTGCCATACATAGCAATCCACCCATAAAATTACCATACTTCTAGATTATCTTCCGCATTCACCCAATCTTGCATCTCACCCGTCAAAGCCAACCTGGCATACTCAATAGGGTTGTCAATGGCAAGAGCATTTAATGCACACTGAGAATTAGGTGTGGTCATCAATCCCTGCCTGCGCAATACTCTGTACGCGCATTGCAAGATCCATCCACGAATTCATGATCTACTTCTCCCACTTTCCCGCTCCGACAACGGCACTTCGTTTTTCATGTAAGTATCCCACACCTGCATCCGATCCTGCTCATCCAGCTTTCGCAATACCTTCGCCGGAACACCTGCCACGATGCAGTTATCCGGAACATCACGGTTTACGACTGCCCCTGCCGCTACAATACAGTTTTTTCCGATGGTCACCCCACCACAGATCGTCGCGCTCGAACAGATCCAACTTCCGCTTCCGATGTGGATCGGCTTTGCATACTCAAGGTCATGGAAACCGTCCGGATACTGCTGCGGCAGACGCTCATCGGAGAGGAACGGGTGGAATCATTTTTTCCAGAAGACGCTGCTTTCTTTTCTTCATCCACAGCGGTGTGCGGTTGAATTTATCACAGGTTTCCATCCCAAACGAATGGTATTTTTCCAGATCTTTGCTGTCGGCATTGTAGAGTCTGCCAGCTTTCATTCTTTCCCAGTTATTCATGTCTGTTTCTCCTTTTTTCTGATCGCATCCTCTATTCTTCTTTCTCCAGAAATGTCTGCACATTTTCTTTTGTAACCTTCTGATATGCGCGATATATATATTTATAATTTTTAAACGGATTTGGATTATTTTCATCCTCTGTAGCAATCGAAAATGCAAGGTTTGCCATTGCTGCTGCCTGCCCTTCTTTATCATTATATACGGTTGCTGCAAGTGTTCCGTCTTTTACCGCTTCAAGCCCTTCTTTTGTCCCATCTATTCCAAAAAATACCGGCCGGTTTGTTTCCGTATACCCGAGCTTTTCATAAGCATCCATAGCACCGAGTGCCATTGCATCATTATTAGCAAGAACAACTTCCATCCGGTTGTTATATTGTCCGATCAGCTGTATCATACGGTTCTGCGCCTGCACACGGTTCCAGTTTGCAATCTGATAACTCAGTTTTTCCAGTGCAATCCCCTGTTCTTTCAGGCTCTCCGCAACGCTTTCCGTTCTAATAATGGCATCCTGATGCCCCATTTCCCCCTCAAGTATCACATACTGGATTTTCCCATCATGATTGCGGTCCACATCCGGATGTTCTTTGATGTAAGCTGCTGCAAGCTGTCCCTGCATCTGTCCGGACTGTTTTGCTTCTGCTCCGACATAATATAACTGATCCCACTGCATCAGGTCTTCTTCCACCGGTTCCCTATTAAAAAATATAATGGGAATATCGTGTTCCTGCGCGGCTGTAATGATCTGCGACGGATCCGTCCGGTCTGCCAGATTGACGCACAGAATATCACAGCCATTGCCGATCATTTCCTGCACCTGATCGTCCTGCGTTCTCTGCGAATTTGCAGCATCCATAATAGTCAGACTGATATCATATCCCCTTTTTTCCAGTGTCCTGCATTCCCTTTTAAAATTTTCCAGAAGTTCCCCCAGAAAGGTATCTCTCTGGTCATAACATGCGACACCAATATAAATCTGTTTCGGTATTTCCTTTTTTTCGCTTCCACATGCACCATACAAAAGAATTCCCATCAGACCAATTAATGCCATAGCGTTTTTTATTTTTCTTTTATCCATGATAACCTCTGATTTTACCGGCTGATTGTAAACAGCAGATTCCGGTTCTCCTCCGAAAAAAGATTCTCCCGCGTGAGAACGGTATATGTAATCTGCCGGTCTTTCATTTTATAGAAAAAATTATGTCGTTTTTTAATAAGCTCTGCAACGCTTTCATAGCCTGCGTCAAACTCATCCGGAGCAACCAGACATTGTGCCCATCCTGCATCCAGATAATAAACTGCCTCCGTTGAATTTCCAATTCCATAGAGTACCGCCCCATACAGGTCATTATCCTTTGCCGCCTCCCCGGCTTCCACAAAGCTTGCATTATCCAAAGCCATCACGATATCCACCCTTCTTTGTGTCTGTAAATTGATTTTCTCTTTCGAATCATTTTCTTTTGATACAGACCATAAAATTTCTGCGCCACTCCCCTTTAATGTATCGCAAATCCCCTTCATTCTTTTTATCACTGCTTCTGAAGTGGCATGCTGCGAATAGATCCCAATCTTCTTCCCGATCAGATTTCCACGGTAATTTTCCAGAAGCTTTTGGGCAAGATCCGCACCCATATGGTAATGATCAGGTTCTATTGTATGCAATCCGGACGGTTCTTCGGGAAATGTATCTCCCACGGCCATTATAGGAACACTTTTTTCCAGCTGTTTTAGCTTTTGCTGCCCATCCCGGTTTGCAATCGGTTTTACGATCACCGCATCTGCTCCTTTTGCAATTTCCTGATTCATAATCTCAATCTCCTCATTGGCGGTTTCCATATTGTCCTTACTGATGATCACAACATCTGTATCATATTCCCGTGCTGCCATTTTCAGTCCGTATTTAAACGCTGACCACTCGCTCTCATCCACATCCGGTATGATCACCGCAATTGTTTCCGGTTCATGGCCGTTTTGCTTATAGATGATAAAGCCGAGAACCAGAATCACGAGAATTCCCAGAACTGCCTCTATTATCACAAATGTTTTTTTCCCATGTTTCATTTTAAGAATCCTCCGGCATATGGTGTTCCTCAAATTTCCTGCAGTTTTCCTCACTGTAAACAATCTCTGGGATGATAACTGTCACTGTCGTTCCCTCATCCAGTTCACTTTCTATCTGAAGTCCGTATGGTTCTCCAAACAATAACCGGAGCCGGTTATTTACATTTACAAGCCCGACTCCGGAGCCCTTTTTATGTACACGGTTTGTATCCTTTAATAACAGGTCAATCTCCTCTTCCGGAATCCCCATTCCGTTATCCGATACCTGCATAAAGATATTTTCTTGCTCTTTCCATCCGCGAATGAGGATTTTTCCGCAGTCATCCATCTCCCTTACGCCGTAATTGATCGCATTTTCAAGGATCGGCTGCAGCACAAGTTTCACGATACAATCATCCAGAATATCCGGACGGATATCAAATACAACTTCAAACTTGTTTTTATACCGCACTTTTTGTATATTAACATAACTTTGCGCGTGCTGCAGTTCATCCCTTATGCGGATAACCGTATGTCCTTTTGAAAGGCTGATCCGGAAAAGCTTTGCCAGCTGCGTGATCATAAAGGCAGCTTCCTCATTTTTACCGCTCTCTATCATCCAGGTGATGGAGTCTAATGTATTGTATAAAAAATGCGGGTTGATCTGGCTTTGCAGCACATCAAATTCGCTTTTTCTTCTTTCATTCTGTTCCCATATGACTTTTTTCATCAGTTCGGAATTCTGCCGGTAGGATTCCTGAATGGATTGTCCCAGATGCCGGATCTCTGTTGAGCCTCCGATTGCAATCTTTTCTTCTTTTCCTTCCTGATATTCACGCACCGAGTGATCCAGTTTCATAATCGGCCGCGATATCCGCACGGAAATGATGCGGTTTACAAATACAAGCATCATTGCCATAAGCAGTAAAATAAGCAGGACAAACTGCTTTACATCGGCCATCTTATTTGTGAATATTTCATACGGCATAACACAGACCAGGCGCCATCCTGTATAACTGATTGCACCCACCATAACTTTTCTGTGGTTTTTTTCCAAATATTCATCGTAAATTTTTTCTTTGGACGAAGCTGCCTTTACGCTGCTTTCTGTATTCATGCCATTGTCAATTCTTGCCTGATGCGGATGATAAATAATATTTCCCTCACCATCACACAGATAAAAATACTGTCCTTTTCCTGACGTATTGATCCGTTCCATCATACGTGAAATCCCGGAATAGTCCATATCCACAAGCAGCACTCCCAACTGTGTATCTGTCCCATTCGTAAGTTCCACGACACGGCTGGAAGAAATCAGGTACCGTCATCAAATAAATTCTGGACATGGGGTGTGGAAAAATGGATATTCTCCATACGTGTTTTTGCCTGCATAAACCATCCCTGTCTGGTCACATCCGGTTCTTCTTTCTGGGCAACAACCGGCTCTGCTGCCATAAGGCTTCCGTATCCATTATATATAGCAATGCTCCTTAAGTTCTCTTTATTTGCCTCATATAAAAGATTTAACCCTTTGTGGATGGATTCGTTCTGTTCCCGGATATCGTTTTCCTTTATAACATCATAATATGCGGCATCCGATATCTGCCTCATATTCACAAGATAATTTTCTATGGAATCCACCGTCTGATCCATCATCTTTCGGTTATTATCCACAATATTCTGCTGTGTGATCCCCGAAAATCTCCAATATACCATCATGCCCATACAAATCATAATTAAGGTTGATATTACAGAAAATGCAACCATGATGGTTGACTGGATATCTCCCGGTTTATTTTTCATTTTTTTCATATGCTGTCCTGTATTTTGAAGGGGATACCCCAAACTGTCTTTTAAACACATAACTGAAGTAATTTGGATCGGAATATCCCACACTCTTTGCAATCATATAACTTTTTTCCGCGGTTTCCACAAGCATGCGTGCCGCCTTATCCATACGGTATTCCGTCAGGTATCCGACAAAAGAATTCCCTGTTTCTTTTTTGAACATGCTTGAAAAATAAGAATTTGACACGCCCAATTCTTTACAGATATCGTCAAGCCCTAAATCTTCCTGCTGATAATTGTCGTGCACATATTCTTTTGCCCTCCCGATCAGGGATTTCTTGGAATGATACCTGGCATCTGCCATGTCATCATGCAGCATACAGCAGAATTTTAAAAGCCATTTCTGCAAAACCTGCGGTTCTAAATTACACAGTTCATTATACAAAGAACCGATACCTCCCGGTATTTTTGTGGTATCCATTTCATTGTTGACCATAAAATGATACAGTTCGCCAATGAGTTCCATAACTGCCACATGATATTTTTCCAATGATTTCAGGTCAAGGAATTTATGCTGCATGTAAACTTCTATGGCATTTGCAATATCTTCATTTTCTCCAAGGCAGATCTTTTTGAACACATTGGACAGTTCTGTTTTCTCTCCGGCATCCCTTTGGATTTTTCTCTGTGGAACAATCTCTTTTAAATTTATCGCCCGGTTGCTTCCATATAAAACACGATAGGAAACCGCTTCCCTGGCGCTTTGATACGATGCTGCAATCTTTGCAATGTGCCCACATACCTGACCGATCCCTATGGTTACTTTTGCCCCCATAATATGATGGATATATTTACAGAAACGGTCACAGGCATCCGTCAGTTCTGAAATTTCTTCCTCACTTTTTAACTGCATAATCATAATGGTATCCCCAAGATAGCGAAAACGCTTCGCGTTCCATTTTTCCCCGAGGTTCTCCCCTGCCTGCCGGTCTACCGATACCGAAAGCAGCCGTATATCCATACCCTCCGGAACCTGACTTGCCGATGTGTGTATGATCAGGCAGCAATACCACGGGCCTGTAAAAGCAATCTGGTAATCCTTAAAATAATGCGGCATCTCCTCTTCCGGAATACGTCCTTCAATAAGCGTTGTATACAAATTCGCCTGCAGCATCGGAAGGGAATCCGCATAATATTTTTTCTAAAGATCCGTATTTCTTTTTTCACTGATCTCATAGTCCAGTTTCTCTTTCAGACGCTTAAACACTTCTGTTATTTCAACAGCATTGAGCGGCTTTAAAATATATTCCTCGATTTCAAGATGCACGGCTTCTTTTGCATATTCAAAATCATCAAACCCGGTAAAAAGCAGAATTTTTGTTGCCGGATACTTTGCTTTTATATGCGCACACAATTCCAGTCCGTCCATATACGGCATCCGGATGTCCGTCATAACAACATCCGGCTGCATTTCTTCAAGCATGTCCATTGCTTTAAATCCGTTGTTTGCATGCCCGGTAACCTGAAAACCGAGTTCCTCCCATTTGACTTTTTTAACGATGGCTTCAATGACTTCTTCTTCATCATCCACCAGCAATAATGTATACATACCTCTTCCCCCATGTTATGTTATTTTATTTATTATAGCAATTTGTCCAGATAAAGTAAAACCTTTCCAACATAAAACAGAGATGCCCTGCATGTTTCATGCATCACCGGCATCCCTGCTTTTTCATTATAGAGGAGAGTATATGTTTTATTTTTTCTGAACGTATTTCAGACAATCCAGTGTTACTGCAACAAGGATGATAATACCTGAGAATACGAACTGGAGGTTTGTATCAATACCCAGTATTGTGAGGGAGTATGTTAATGCTGTAAAGATACATACACCAGTAACTACACCGGAAATCT
>OLOD01001306.1_pt1 | contig 16076 bp, 15 predicted proteins | sample 1671921 | NCBI WGS metagenome assembly OLOD01 (sample SAMEA3136626, study PRJEB25190) | human gut metagenome | biome: human gut; feature: human-associated habitat; material: faeces | place: Austria | collected 2013
CAGCCGCCGGAGCGGTGCTTAAGCCGTAAGGCGGGAATTGTGCGGTGTTGCCATAAGAATAAACAGCAGACAAAAAAGCGCCTGCCGCACGTTGCTGTGCGGCGGGCGTTTTGCATAACACCTGATATAAAATTTTATGCAGTACGCGGCAGCGGTTATCTGCTATAATACAAGCAACAAGCAAAACAGGTGTATCGGAAAACAGAGAAACGGGCTGTATTTTCAGCTTTTAAGATACACCCCAAGGGAGTAGAAACATGAATACAAACAACAAACACCCCCATTTTTCCCGCACGGTGCTGCATAACGGGGAAGAACGCGTAAAACGCATCTTTCGTGACCAGCTGGCCGAGTTGGCCGGCCTGCTGGAAGTGGGCATTTCGCTGCTGGTTGTGGTGGCGTTGATGCTGGCGGTGGTGCCGCTGATCAAAATGCTGCCCGGCCTGCTGGTGGATACCAATGAAGTGGAAATCAGCCTGTTTTTGCAGCGCGCGCTGGATATCGTCATCGGCATCGAGTTCATCAAGATGCTTGCCAAGCACAGCCCCGGCAGTGCGCTGGAAGTGCTGCTGTATGCCATTGCCCGCCATATGATCGTTGGGCATGAATCGGCAGTGGAAAACTTTATCAGCGTGGCATCCATTGCGCTCATCTTCTTTGTGCGCAAGTTCCTGTTTGTTCCGGCGTTTGGTGCAACCATGCCCGGCGGCCGCAAGGCACCGGATATTGAGAAGATGGAACAACAGGATACGGCAGGGGAGAGCGAAGAATAAGCCACTGCGCTGCAAAAACAAAAATCAGCCAAAACAAAAGCTCCGCAGCTGGGCATTTGCCTTTGCTGCGGAGCTTTTTGGCATAGTATGTAAATTTAAGCTGTTTCAGGGATAAAACGCCATCAGAACAACCCGGTAATACGGCCTTCTGCGTCCACATCAATATCCATGGCGGCGGGGTGCTTGGGAAGGCCGGGCATCGTCATAATGCTGCCGCAGATGACGACCACAAACCCAGCACCGGCGGAAAGGCGCACTTCGCGTACATTCATTTTAAAGCCGGTGGGGGCACCGGTCAGCTTGGCGTTATCGCTGAAAGAATACTGCGTTTTGGCAATGCAGACAGGCAGCTCGCCGTAGCCCATGGCGGCCAGGTCGTCCAGCATCTTCTTGGCGGCGGGAGTGTAGGTCACGCCGTCAGCACGGTAGATTTTTTTGGCAACTGCTTCGATCTTCTCCGGCAGAGAAGCGCCCAGATCGTAGGTGTACTGGATGGGCTGGGGGGCTTCCGGCATGATGGAAAGAACGGTCTCGGCCAGGGCTTTGCCGCCCTCGCCGCCCTTGGCGAACACTTCGGACAGGGCGCACTTGACGCCCGCCTTGGCGCATACTTCCTCGATTACGGACATCTCTTCCGGCGTGTCGGTGGGGAAAGCGTTGATGGCAACGCAGACGGGCAGGCCAAAGCCGTTCTTGATGTTGTCAATGTGGCGCTCCAGGTTGGCCGCGCCCTTGCGGACGGCCTCCACGTTAGGCTTGTTCAAATCCGGCTTGGCAACGCCGCCGTGGGATTTCAGCGCACGGACGGTGGCAACCAGAACCACCGCAGAGGGGTGCAGGTCCGCCATGCGGCACTTGATATCCAGGAACTTTTCAGCGCCCAGGTCGGCACCAAAGCCTGCTTCAGTCACAACGTAATCGGCCAGCTTCAGGCTCAGTTTGGTGGCAGTCACGCTGTTGCAGCCGTGGGCAATGTTGGCAAAGGGACCGCCGTGGATGATGGCGGGGTTGTTTTCCAGCGTCTGGACCAGGTTGGGGTCAATGGCATCTTTCAGCAAAGCCGCCATTGCGCCTGCTGCGCCGATCTGCCCCGCAGTGACCGGCTGGCCATCGTAAGTATAAGCACACACAATGCGGCTCAGGCGGTCTTTCAGGTCGGCCAGGTCGGTGGCCAGGCAGAAGATCGCCATGACCTCGCTGGCAACGGTGATGTCAAAGCCGTCCTCACGCGGGGTGCCGTTCACCTTGCCGCCCAGGCCGTCCACAATAAAGCGCAGCTGGCGGTCATTCATGTCCATGCAGCGCTTCCAGGCGATGCGGCGGGGGTCAATGTTCAGCGGGTTGCCCTGCTGGATGGAGTTGTCGATCATGGCAGCCAACAGGTTGTTTGCGGTGCCAATGGCGTGAATATCGCCGGTAAAGTGCAGGTTGATGTCTTCCATGGGCACAACCTGGGCGTAACCGCCGCCCGCAGCGCCGCCCTTTACACCGAACACGGGCCCAAGGGAGGGCTCACGCAGGCAGAGCATCGTCTTTTTACCCATGGCGTTCAGGGCGTCCGCCAGGCCAACACTGGTGGTGGTTTTGCCCTCGCCAGCAGGGGTGGGGCTGATGGCGGTCATCAGGATCAGCTTGCCGTCTGGGCGGTCACTGTGGATCAGCTTGTGGTTGATCTTGGCTTTGTAACGGCCATAAGGAATCAGGTCCTCGTCCGTAAGGCCCAGTTTTTCAGCTACTTTGGCAATGGGCAGCATTTTGGCTGCCTGTGCAATTACAATGTCGCTCAGCATGTGGCATTCCTCCGTTTACAAAAAATAAAGGGCTGCGTACACCATACATCAGTGTATGCAGCCCAGACGGTCGGCTTAATGCAGGGAATAGCCCGCTTCCCCGGTGGTCATGCCCACCAGATTCCGTCAGTCAGCGGCCCTGCGTTATTGTTACTGTATCACACCGGCACACAGTTTGTCAAGCCAATTTTTGGCGGATACAAACAGAATAAAAAACAACGGATCAGCGCTTGCTGCTCTTGCGCCACAGGCCCATCTTTTCGGCGTCGGCAATCAGCTGCTCACGGAAATCTGGGTGGGCAATGTTGATCAGGGCTTCGGCACGCTCCCAGGCGGTCAGGCCCTTCAGGCGGGCAACGCCGTACTCGGTCACCAAATAATCGGTGTTGGCGCGGGTATCGGTCACAACACTGCCGGGGTGCAGCGTGGGACGGATGCGGCTTTCGTTTTGGCCGGTCTTTTTGTTAAAGAAGGTGGAGGACAGGCAGATGAAGCTCTTGCCACCCTTGGAAAGATAGGCACCCAGCACAAAGTCCAGCTGGCCGCCTGCACCGGAAATGGCACGGGTGCCGCTGCTTTCGGCGTTCACCTGGCCATACAGGTCAACGTCAATGGCGTTGTTGATGGAGATAAAGTTATCCAGGCTGCTGATCACCCGCACATCGTTGGTGTAATCAACGGGTACAGACATACACTCCGGATTGTTATCCAGGTAGTCGTACATCTTTTGGGTGCCAGCACCGAACGCATAGACCTGGCGGCCGTTGTCAATGTTCTTACAGCGGCCGGTAATGCGGCCAGCCTTTGCCATATCTACAAAAGAGTCCACATACATCTCGGTATGTACGCCCAAATCTTTCAGGTCGCTCTCGGCAATCATGGCACCGATAGCGTTGGGCATGCCGCCGATGCCAAGCTGCAGGCAGGCGCCGTTGGGGATGCGGTCCACCACCAGGCGGGCAACAGCCTGGTCAACTTCGGTGGGGGCACCGCCGCCGCCCAGCTGGTCGATCGGCGGGTTGTCACCCTCGATAATGCCGTCAACCTGGGAAATGTGCAGGCAGTTGTCGTAGCCGCCCAGGCAGACCGGCATGTTCTTGTTCACTTCCACAAACACCTTGTCGGCCTTGCGGGCAGCATCGGCCAGATGGCTGGCGCAGGGGCCGAGGTTGAAGTAGCCGTGGCTATCCATGGGGGCAACCACAAACACCGCAATGTTCAGCGGGTCAGGGCTTTCGCGGTAGTAGCGCGGCAGCTCGGAGTAGCGCAGGGGAGAATAGTAAGCGTAACCGGCGGCAACGGCCTTGCGCTCAATGCCGCCCATATGCCAGCTGTTCCAGCAGAAGTGCTCTGCCTGATTTTCAATCTTGAAGATTTCCGGCACATGGCACAGGATGCCGCCGCGGAATTTAATCCCGTGCAGCTCCGGCAGGCGCTTGGCCAAAGCAGCGTCAAAGCTGACAGGGGTGCCGATGGCCCAGCCGTAATCGACCCAATCGTCATCCTTGACCAAAGCGGCAACGCGGTCGGCCGTTGTCAGTTTCTGTGCATAAACAGTGTTAAAATCCATTTCTACAAACAGCTCCTTTGTTCATTCCGCAAAAACTGCTTATGCAATCTTTGCGCATTTGCTTACCTATTTATATAATGTTTATGGGGCGGCACGCTGCTCTGGCGGTACGCACAGTGCGGATGCCTGAAAATCAGCCGCCCGGTGGCGTGGCGCGCTGCCCGCAGCGGGGGAGCCCCGCCGGAAGAATGGCGGCACAGCACCACAACCATTGATATTATTTTAACATTATATTGACGCTTGTCAACCAATAAAGTTCATTTTTTGCCCCCAAAACGTGCAAATCGGGTGGATTTTGTACATTCCACTGAAACAGTCCAGAAACTTTTGTCGGATTTTTAACAGATAAGCCATTGACAAAAGCTTAACAAAAGTGTAAAACTATAAGTGTGAGCTAAGCGGAACCCTGAAATAGGAGCCGGAGTTCACTTGCGGCACCAGGCAGGCGGTACGGTCTGCGGCGGGGGTTAAGGCCCGCCCATTAAACGCGCGGCGCGCATGGTGCTTTTATTTCCGCCCAAGACTGTTAGATTTTTAACAGCTTTGGCACTGCAGAGGAACTAAAGATTATGCCCATTGCAATGTATCCCGGCAGCTTTGACCCCGTTACACGCGGCCACCTGGATATTATCAAACGCAGTTCCCGCATGTTTGATACCCTGATCGTTGCCGTGCTAAACAACAGCGCCAAAACCCCGTTGTTTACCGTGAAGGAAAGGGAAGAGATGCTGCGGGAATGCTGCAAGGATATCCCCAATGTCAAGGTGATGAGCTTTGACGGCCTGACAGTCAACTTTGCCCAACAGCAGCACGCCACCGTAATGGTGCGGGGGCTGCGCGCCGTAACGGATTTTGAAAACGAGATCCAGCTGGCGCACACCAATCACGCGCTCTACCCGGGGATCGAAACCGTGTTTCTGTCAACGTCCCTGAAATGGAGCTACCTTTCCTCCACCATTGTGCGGGAGGCTGCCCATTACAACCACGATGTTTCCAAGTTCGTTACCCCCAATGTGGAAGCTGCCCTGAAGAAAAAAATCCGTGAGGGTAAAGTTTGACCCCCAAAAACGTGCTTTGTCGGGTCGCTAAGGCCTGTAAAGATACAAAGGATTCCCAACCGTCTAAATAAGATTCATATTTTTAGGAGGCTGTTTCTTATGAAGAAAATCGTTATCGCATCCGCATGCCGTACTGCTATCGGCAAGTTCGGCGGCTCCCTGGCCAATGTTCCTGCTGCAGAGCTGGGCTCCATCGTCATCAAGGAAGCCCTGAACCGCGCCAATGTTAAGCCGGAGCAGGTTGACCACGTTTACATGGGCTGTGTTATCCAGGCTGGTCTGGGCCAGAACGTTGCACGCCAGGCTTCTCTGAAAGCCGGCCTGCCCATCGAGACCCCCGCTGTCACCGTCAACGTTGTCTGCGGCTCTGGCCTGAACTGTGTGAACATGGCTGCCCAGATGATCGAAGCAGGCGATGCTGACATCGTTGTTGCAGGTGGTATGGAAAACATGGATATGGCTCCGTTCGCTATGATGAAGGGCCGTTACGGCTACCGCATGGGCTACCCTATGGGCAAGAGCGAGCTGGTGGACACCATGGTCAACGATGCTCTGTGGGATGCAACCGGCTGCAACATGCACATGGGCATGACCGCCGAGAATGTCTGCACCAACGAAACCTACCAGAAGAAGTACGGCTACAGCCCCATCACCCGTGAGATGCTGGATGAGTTCTCTTACCATTCTCAGGAGAAGGCAGCCAAGGCTATCGCTGACGGCGCTTTCAAGGATGAGATCGTTCCCGTTGTCATCAAGGGCAAGAAGGGTGACACCGTGTTTGATACCGATGAAGGCCCCCGCATGAGCTCCATGGAAGTTCTGGGCAAGCTGAAGCCCTGCTTCAAGAAGGATGGTATCGTTACCGCTGCAAACTCCTCCGCCATCAACGATGGCGCAGCTGCTCTGGTTATCATGAGCGAAGAAAAGGCCAAGGAGCTGGGTGTTGAGCCTCTGGCTACCTGGGTTGCCGGTGCACTGGCTGGTGTTGAGCCGGAAGTCATGGGTCTGGGCCCCATCGCCGCAACCAAGAAGGTTATGGCAAAGACCGGCCTGACTGTTGATGATATGGACCTCATCGAAGCCAACGAAGCATTCGCTGCACAGTCTGTTGCAGTCGGCCAGGCTCTGCACTTTGACCAGGCAAAGCTGAACGTCAACGGCGGCGCCATTGCTCTGGGCCATCCCGTTGGCGCTTCCGGCGCTCGTATCCTTGTCACCCTGCTGTACGCCATGAAGCATCGCGGCGCACACAAGGGCCTGGCTACCCTGTGCATCGGCGGCGGCATGGGCTGCGCCACCATCGTGGAAATGTAATTTACGGAGGAATTGACAATGTCCTTTGTTACGACTGAAATTCAGGGCGCTGTTGCGATCGTCACCATTGACCGTCCCAAAGCCCTGAATGCACTGAACCCCGAAGTTCTGGCTGACCTGAAGGCCGCTTTTGAAGCCATCGACCAGAACACCGTGCGCTGCGTTGTTCTGACCGGTGCAGGCGACAAGAGCTTTGTTGCCGGTGCTGATATCGGCTCCATGTCCACCATGACCAAGGCAGAAGGCGAGGCCTTCGGTAAGCTGGGCAATGATGTGTTCCTGGAGATCGAAAGCTTCCCGCTGCCCGTTATCGCAGCTGTCAACGGCTTTGCCCTTGGCGGCGGCAATGAGCTGGCCATGAGCTGCGATATCCGCATCTGCTCCGATAACGCCGTCTTCGGCCAGCCCGAAGTTGGCCTGGGCATCACCCCTGGCTTCGGCGGCACCCAGCGTCTGGCCCGCCTGGTTGGCATGGGCATGGCAAAGCAGCTGGTTTACTCTGCCCTGAACATCAAGGCAGATGAAGCCCTGCGTATCGGCCTGGTCAATGCTGTTTACCCGCAGGCTGAATTGATGGAGAACGTGATGAAGCTGGCAAATAAGATTGCCAAGAATGCTCCCATCGCAGTCCGCCACTGCAAGAAGGCCATCAATGAGGGCATCTCCAAGCCCATCAACGAGGCTGTTGCGGTTGAAGAAAAACTGTTTGGCGATTGCTTCGAAACCCACGACCAGGTGGAAGGCATGCAGTGCTTCCTGAGCCGTGAAAAGCCGAAACCCAAGGCAGTGTTTACCAACAACTGATTTTGAAAGAAAAATGAATAAAGAATAATGAATAATGGTGGTGGATCACAGCGCTGCGCGCTGTTCAAAAAGGCCGGGCGCTGTGGCTGCACCAAAGTTCATTATTAAAATCGTGCCGCTTGCGGCACACCTTCATTCTTCCTTTTTCTCTATTCATTATTATTTTTAACAGGAGGCACAACTATGAAAGTTGGCGTTATTGGCGCTGGCACTATGGGCCAGGGTATTGCTAAGGCATTTGCACAGACTGAGGGCTTCACTGTTGCCCTGTGTGATATCAAGCAGGAATGGGCCGATAAAGGCAAGGATAAGATCGCAGCTGGCTATGCAAAGCTGGTTGCCAAGGGCAAGCTGGATCAGGCTGAAGTTGACCGCCGTATGGCTGCCATCACCGCTGGCCTGAAAGAAGATCTGTGCGCTGACTGCGACCTGATCGTTGAGGCTGCTTTTGAGGATATGAAGGTCAAGCAGACCACCTTTGGCGAGCTGGACAAGATCTGCAAGCCGGAGTGCGTCTTTGCTTCCAACACCTCTTCTCTGTCCATCACTGAGATCGGCAAGGGCCTGACCCGTCCCCTGGTTGGTATGCACTTCTTCAACCCCGCTGACCGTATGAAGCTCATCGAGGTCATTGCAGGTGTGAACACCCCCGCCGAGACTGTTGAGACCATCAAAAAGATCAGCGTTGAGATCGGCAAGACCCCCGTTCAGGTCAACGAGGCTGCTGGCTTTGTTGTCAACCGCATCCTGATCCCCATGATCAACGAAGCTGCTTTCATCAAGATGGAAGGCGTTTCTGACATTGCCGGCATCGACACCGCTATGAAGTTGGGTGCCAACCATCCGATGGGCCCCCTGGAGTTGGGTGACTTCATTGGCCTGGATATCTGCCTGGCCATCATGGACGTTCTGTACAAGGAGACCGGCGACAGCAAGTACCGCGCCTGCCCGCTCATCCGTAAGATGGTTCGCGGCGGCAACCTGGGCTGCAAGACCGGCAAGGGCTTCTACGTTTACAACGCAGACCGCACCAAGACCGCTGTTGATGCCCTGTAAAATTTGAAACAATCTCTCCTGACGGAGTGCAAAATCTCCGTCAGGATTGATTTGTTCAGTCGCCTGCAAACCTGCCCTTGCGGCTTTGGCTGCGGGGCGGCGGGCGCACTGTTAGATAAGGAGGATACCGTTATGGATTTTACTCTGTCCAAGCAGCAGGCTATGGTACAGAAAATGTACAAAGAATTTGCTGAGAACGAAGTCAAACCCCTTGCCAAAAAGGTTGACGCGGAGGAATATTTCCCCAAAGAGACCGTTGAAAAGATGGCAAAGCTGGGCATGATGGGCATTTACTTCCCCAAAGAGGTCGGCGGCGCAGGCGGCGATGTGCTCTCCTACGTGATGGCTGTTGAGGAAATGAGCAAGGTTTGCGGCACCACAGGTGTTATCCTGTCCGCCCATACCTCCCTGTGTGCTGCTCCTATCTATGAGAACGGCACTGCAGACCAGAAGGCAAAGTACCTGCCCAAGCTGTGCAGCGGCGAATGGCTGGGTGCTTTCGGCCTGACTGAGCCCGGCGCCGGCACCGATGCACAGGGCCAGCAGACCTTTGCTGTGGATGAGGGCGACCATTGGAAGCTGAACGGCTCCAAGATCTTCATCACCAACGCTGGCTATGCTTTGTCCTCATTTTCCGTAATCATTCCAGCGGCTTCTATTGTTCCATCTGTTTTCCCAGGAAACCAGCTGCTGCGATCGCAAGCTTGCTCTCCGTCTCTGTCATTCTGGATTTCTCGTCTTTTTCATATAAAATAACGGCTCCGATCGCATCCCCCTCACAGATGATCGTGCTGAGCGCCTGCTGTCCGAATTCTCCGGCATCATCTAATGTCACCTTGACAAACTCCGCATCATTTCTGCTTGCGAGAAAATTTTTCCGTTCGCTGATGGCGTCTTCCAGCTGTTTGCTGATCGGCTTGCCCTCATATTCTTTCTTGCCGGTACCGGATGCCGTCACAACATGGTCGCAGTCCGTGATCAATACCAGATGTCCGGTTGTCTGTGCCAGACTTTCCGCATACTCTCCCGCAAACTGGCTCAGCTCCCCGATTGGCGAATACTTTTTCAGAATGATCTCGCCCTCCCGGTCGGTAAATATTTCCAAAGGATCGCCCTCCCGGATCCTTAAGGTTCTCCGAATTTCTTTCGGAACTACAATTCTTCCCAGATCATCTATTCTGCGTACAATCCCTGTGGCTTTCATTTAATATTTTTCCTCCAATGCTGTTATTTCACTTTGGAGTTATTATGTGGAAAAATCAGAGAATTATTCTTTTCTCTGTCTAAAATTCCTGTGTACATCATACCCTATTTTTTCTGAAATGAGTATTAAAAATTTGTAAAACATCTTGATTATATAGGATATATCCTATATAATATACAAAAAATATGAAAGAAGGAATTATATGCCCGTCATTGCACGTTTCTTTGGAATAACAATAAAAATGTACCTGCGCCAAAAAGAACACAATCCGCCACATATCCATGCAATTTACGGTGATTATTCAGGACTATTTTCAATTGAAAGCGGTGAAATGTATGAAGGCGATATTCCTTCCAAAGAACAAAAACTAATCAAACTATTTATTTCAAATTATAGAGAAAAGCTGTATGATATGTGGGAAACACAAAACTTTACATCATTAAAATTTGAAGGAGGTGCATCCTATGGCTCACAGAGTGCAAAGTGTATCAATGATTGATCAGAATATTCTTCAGGCAATTTTTATAGGTGGTGAAGTAATTCAATATGACCTGCGGAAAATGCTTTCCATTCTTCCTCAATTTCAGGAAATTATCAATAATCCATCCCTCGCATCGAAAGTTCATGCAGATACCGGCGGCTATGGTGTGTCCTGGAGTGATGATCTGGACTTAGATTCTGAAACGATCTGGGAAGATGGTGTATTTATTCGTATTGAATCTGTTGACCCATCCCTCGCACTTGCTTCCAGCCTTGCAAGAGCAAGAGAATATGCCATGCTGACACAAAAACAACTCTCCGAAAAAACGGGAATCTATCAGAGCGATATCAGCAAACTGGAACGTGGTAACGCCAATCCATCCATTTTGACCTTAAAACGTCTGGCAGATGCAATGGATATGACTTTAAAAATCGAATTTGTACCAAAAAAATGAAGAGACTATCACAGCCTCTTCATTTCTTTTCAAATCATCTTTTCTCTATTAGCCAAAATCAATATTTTTTCATTTTTTAAAATAGAAGCATCATAACTAACTTCTTGATTACTAAAATTACAATAAACAATCATTTCTTCGTCTTTATAAAGACGTTTATATGCATAGATATTTTCATCATCCTTCATTATTAATTCATATTTTCCTAAAGTTATAATTTCATATGTCTTCCTTAATTGTATAAGTTTTTGATAAGTATAAAAAATTGAATTTGAATTACTGATTTCATCTTCTGCATTGATCGTTAGATAATTTGGATTGACCATGATCCATGGTGTTTGCTTACTAAATCCCGCATTTTTATCTTTGTTCCATTGCATTGGTGTTCTTGCATGATCACGACTTGATTTTAACATGTAGCGTAACATATCTTCATGGGTTACTTTCTTTTCTATTTCAACAAGTTGTTTGTAGCTATTATAGGTTTCAATATCGCGATAATCATTCAATGATTTAAATGGAACATTCGTCATTCCTAATTCTTCTCCTTGATAAATATAAGGTGTTCCTTGCATCATATGAAGACAAATTGCTAGCATTTTTGCTGATTTTTCATGATAAAGAGCAGTTGAAGTATCACCAAATCGTGAAACACAACGGGGTTGATCATGATTGTTCCAAAATAATGAATTCCAAGCTTTTTGATACATTCCCTCTTGCCATCTTGACATGATTTGTTTTAAATTTTTTAAAACAAAGCGTTGATCAGACCACTTATTCGTTTCCCCACCATCAACATCCATCAATTCAAATTGAAAAATCATACTTAATTCACTATTATCTAATGGTGCATATTTTTGACCATCTTCTATAGTAACAGCTGGGGTTTCTCCTACTGTCAATAATTCTTTTCTTGAAAATACCTTTTGATTCATCTCTTGAATATATTCATGTACATGTGGCCCATTAGCACATACCTTATGTCCTTTAATTAAACTATCTACATAATATTGACTTACATCTTTACTAATAACATTAATGACATCTAAACGAAAACCATCTACTCCCTTATCTACCCAATAATTCATAATATCATAACATTCTTGCCTTACTTTAGGGTTTTGCCAATTTAAATCAGGTTGTTTTTTAGAAAATAAATGAAGATAATATTCTTTTGTATTTTCATCAAATTCCCACGCTGAACCTTGAAAACAACTTGTCCAATTGTTAGGAACAGCTCCTTCTTTAGGCTCTTTCCAAATATAATAATCTCGATAAGGATTTTCTTTTGATGATTGACTTTCTTTAAACCAATGATGTTCATCACTTGTATGATTAAAAACAACATCCAAGATAATTTTAATTTGTTTTTGATGTGCTTTTTCCAATAATTCTTCAAAATCATCCATCGTTCCAAATTCTGGTTGAATTTGATAATAATCTGAAATGTCATAACCATTATCATCATTAGGAGACTTATAAATTGGTGTTAACCATAAAACATCAACCCCTAATTTTTTCAAGTAATCCAAACGAGAAATAATTCCTTGAAGATCACCTATTCCATCATTATTACTATCTTGAAAACTTTTTACATAAATTTGATAAACAACACTCTTTTTCCACCATTCCATTTCTTGACCCCCTTTTCTTATATTTTAACTATTCATAAAATATATTCATTGCTTTTTTAAACAATTAATAGGCAATTATAAACCTTTTTTATAATTTGTAGGTGTTTTTTGATATTTATTTTGAAATACTTTTTCAAAAGATTTCACATTTTTAAATCCATTATTTAAAGCAATATCAATAATTTTCATATCCGTATGCATTAAATCATAATAAGCATGTTTTAAACGAATTTTTTGTAGATATTGGTAAAAGGTAGTTCCTGTTTGTTTTTTAAAATAGCGTGTTAGTGAATTAGGATGAAAATGAAATTTTTTTGCAAGAAGTTCAAGTGTTAAATTTTGGTCATAATTTTTTTCTATTTCATCTAATATGAAAGAAATATCATTTTGTTTTGTTTCTTTCTTTGTTTCAATTAAACAATCTTGAATTAATTTTTGATAGAGTTGATACATTAAAATATGTTTGTCTAAAGATGATAGACATTGGTAATTTTTCATTTCTAACCAAGGTTTTAACCATTCTACATCTAATGGTGTTCTTAGTCTAAATGTATGACATTTAATATTAAACTCATTAAATACATCTATTGAAAGAAGATAAGTATAAATATGCGTTTCTTCCAAAAATATAAATTGATGAATGACATGGCTATTAATGATAAACATTTCTCCTTGATGAAATATTTCATTTTTTCCATCAATATATGCCTCTAATTTTCCTGAAACAACATAAACAACTTCAATATCCTTATGGAAATGTGATGTTACAGGTCGGTTTTGATTAAAAAAATGATTATAAAAAATAATTGGATATTTTATATTAGAATTCATTACTTCTATATGATGATTCATCTTAACACTTCCTTTTACTTTTATTATATAAGAAAAAAGCCTACCTCGTAGACTTTTTAATCATATTTATAAAATATTGATGAATAGAATGATCTTCATCTAATTCTGGATGAAAAGCAAGTGCAAGTTGGTTTTTATACTTAACAGCAATAATATGGTCATTTACTTTAGAAAGAATATCAACACCTTCTTGTACACTTTCGATATAAGGTGCTCGAATAAAAGTCATAGGCACTTTTCCTATTCCCTTAACTTCTTCAATGGTATGAAAACTTCCTAGTTGTCTACCATAAGCGTTTCTTTTAACACTCATAGGTATTGTTGAAAAATAAGTTTGATCTTGATTTTCAATATTTTGTGCTAGTAAAATAAGTCCCGCACAAGTTGCAAGCGTTGGCAGTCCTTCTTGAATACGTTTTTGTAAAGAATCAAACATATCCAATTCTTTTAAAAGTTTACCTTGAACTGTACTTTCACCACCAGGTAAAACAAGACCATCAAACTCTTGATCAAGATCACTTTTTTGTCTTAATTCTATGCAAGTCACTCCTAATTGTTCTAATCTTTTTTCATGTTCAATAAAAGCACCTTGTAAAGCCAAAACTGCAACTTTCATTATTTACCTCTTTCAGCCATTAAGATTTCAATTTCTTGTTCATTAATCCCAACCATTGCTTCCCCTAAATCTTCAGATAATTTTGCAATCAACTTAGCATCTGTATAATTTGTAACAGCTTGTACAATCGCTGCTGCACGTTTTTTGGGATTTCCTGATTTAAAGATACCAGAACCAACAAATACACCTTCAGCACCAAGTTGCATCATTAAAGCTGCATCTGCTGGTGTTGCGACTCCACCAGCTGCAAAGTTAACAACTGGTAATTTTTTATGATCATGTACATATTCTACAAGTTCATAAGGTACTTGTAATTGTTTTGCAACTTCAAATAGTTCATCTTTTCTAAGTGCTGAAATTTGAGCAATTTGTTTATTCATCATTCTCATATGACGAACAGCTTGTACAATATCCCCTGTTCCTGGTTCACCTTTTGTACGAATCATACTTGCTCCTTCATTAATACGACGAAGCGCTTCTCCTAAATCTTTAGCACCACATACAAATGGTACTTCAAATTCTCTTTTATTGACATGATAAACATCATCTGCTGGTGATAATACTTCACTTTCATCAATGTAATCAATTTCGATTGCTTGTAATATTTGAGCTTCTACAAAATGTCCAATACGACATTTTGCCATAACTGGAATACTTACAGCAGCTTGAATTTCTTGAATCATTTTTGGATCAGACATTCTAGCAACTCCCCCTGCTGCACGAATATCTGCAGGAATTCTTTCAAGTGCCATTACTGCACAAGCCCCTGCTTCCTCTGCAATTTTTGCTTGTTCAGGTGTTGTGACATCCATAATAACTCCACCCTTTAACATTTGTGCTAATTGTTTATTTAATGTATATCTTTCATTTTCCATTTTTTGATCCCCCTGTTTACTTTTGTTATGGCTTTTATTATACTTAAATGTGAACATAAAAAAATATTCAAAATAAATATATTCAATAAGGTCAGTTTTAGGAGGAAATCATTATGTTAACTTATAATCTTTCAAATATAGGGTCAGATTCTCTTTATGAACATTTATATAAATGTATAAAAAAAGATATTGTTTTAAGAAAGATAAAGCCTGGAGAACGTTTACCATCAAAAAGAACTTTCGCTAAAAATTTAGGTATAAGCGTGATTACTGTTGAAAATGCTTATAGTTTATTGATGTCTGAAGGATTTATTTATTCTTTACCTAAAAAAGGATTTTATGTTGCTGATTTAAATGATGTACAACCAACAAAACAAGTACATCAAGAAACAGTTGTTTTGACAAGTGGACATACACATTATTTAGCTGATTTTTCTAGTAATCAAACTGAAAGTGAAATATTTCCTTTTACAACATGGATTAAAACAATGAAAGAAGTTTTGAAAGATAATCAAAAAGAACTTATGATTAATTCTCCTTGTGGAGGAATTCTTGAGTTAAGAAAAAATATTGCTACTTTTTTAAAAGAGTTTAGAGATATGGATGTAAAACCTGAACAAATTATTATTGGTGCAGGAACAGAATATTTATATAGTTTAATTATTCAATTGTTAGGAAATGATATTAAATATGGTTTAGAAAATCCTGGATATCCTAAAACAGCACAAATTTATAAAAGTATGAATGTTCATTTTGAATATGTAAATATGGATAGTTATGGGATAGATCCTCAAGAATTAGAGAGGAAAGATATTGATGTGATTCATATTTCACCATCACATCAATTTCCTACAGGAATTGTAATGCCTATTTCTAGACGTTATGAATTACTTGGATGGGCAAATAAAGTAAAAAATCATTATATTATAGAAGATGATTATGATAGTGAATTAAGATTAGGTGGTAAGCCTCTTCCTACTTTACAAAGTATTGATGTTTCAGATAAAGTTATTTATATGAATACTTTTACTAAAACATTATCTTCAACGATTCGTATGTCATATATGGTCTTACCAGAAAGTTTAGCTAATGAATACTATAAAAGATTATCTTTTTATTCATGTACTGTTTCTAATTTTGAACAGTATACACTTTCAAAATTTATTGAAAATGGACATTTTGAAAGACATATTAATCGTTTAAGAAATTATTATCAAAAAAAACAAGAAATTATATTAAATGCTTTTCAATCAAGTGTCTTAAAAAATAAAGTTGAAATTTATAATGAATCTGCTGGTGTTCATTTTTTAATGAAAATAAAAAGTAAAAAAGAAGAAAAAGAAATTATTAATAATGCTTATAGCAAAGGAATCAAATTAAACCCTCTTTCTAAATATTATTCAAATTCCATAGAAAATAACAATATATATGTCATGAACTATTCATCATTAAATAGTAATAAAATAGAAGAAATCGTTGAAAAATTAAAACAATGTATTTAAAAAGTTCTCTTGATTGAGAACTTTTTTTTGAATAAAAAACGCAAAAAAAAAAAACTGGCAACGAGCTATTTTCGCACAACGTACTATCTTCGC
>OLOD01001311.1_pt1 | contig 16009 bp, 19 predicted proteins | sample 1671921 | NCBI WGS metagenome assembly OLOD01 (sample SAMEA3136626, study PRJEB25190) | human gut metagenome | biome: human gut; feature: human-associated habitat; material: faeces | place: Austria | collected 2013
TTGTCGCCTCCTTCGCGGAGGCGTGGATTGAAATTTTTGCAATCGCAATTACATTTTCGACACTTCGTCGCCTCCTTCGCGGAGGCGTGGATTGAAATAAAGAATTAGCCGCCTACTACCCCGTGACCAATGGTCGCCTCCTTCGCGGAGGCGTGGATTGAAATATATTGTGTAATTTCTGATAGGCTATCTTAATGTCGCCTCCTTCGCGGAGGCGTGGATTGAAATTATTTATAGGTTTTGTTACTGCTGTCATATTTGGTCGCCTCCTTCGCGGAGGCGTGGATTGAAATTTTTTTACAGCAGGATGGCGCATGGTAAATATCGTCGCCTCCTTCGCGGAGGCGTGGATTGAAATTGGTAATCCGCACTACAGTTCTCGTTGTTGTTACATCGTCTCTTCGCAGAGATAACAATTACAATTCCTTACAAAATAACAAATATATTGATGAAAAATTCTACAAACATTTTATGATGGCAGTGCTATTTGATTGCTTTGCCTTTGTATATTAATTTTAAGTATGTCGTTCTTATAATAAGCATCTTCTTTAATTTTTCTTTCTCAAAAAGAGCATAAAAATAACACGTCCGATATATCGAGCGTGCTAGAGCGTGTTTGAAAAACATTTTAAGTTGTTCATTTTAACCAAATTAATATTGAGGTGATGCATATAAATGCTGCAAAAGTGGATGCTAATTTATCATAACGCGTGGCTATTCGACGGAATGCTTTTAACTTGAGAAAATAGTTTTCCACTAAATATCTTTCTTTGTAAAGATGCCAGTCACAGTAACGGTCAAATTTAGCCCCTTTTCTGGAAGGTATGGTTGGCTCACCACCATGGGCATAGATATAGTCCATTAATTTATTGCTATCATATCCGCGGTCAGCCAGTATATCACTTTCCTTTATGTCAACTTGTTCTAGCAAAGGGATGGCGTAATTAATATCATTACGCTGTCCTTACTGAGCATAACATAAACAGGATAACCATAAGCATCTACAATGGCGTGGATTTTTGTACTTGCTCCACCGCGACTGTGTCCGATTTCGTTGGATGGCCCCCTTTTTTTTGCACCTGCACTATGTTGATGAGCCTGGACAATGGAGGCATCTATTGATAATTCGCTTAATTCTGCATCAAGGCTTAAAACATGAAAGATATTATCAAGGATACCGTCTTCAATCCACTTACGAAAGCAAGAATAGACAGTTTGCCAAGGACCATAGCGTTCTGGAAGGTCACGCCAAGGTACTCCACTGTGGGCAATCCAGACAATTCCGTTAAGAATGGTACGGTTACACTTAGATGGTCGTCCTTGTTTGCCAGAATTTTCAGGTGGCAGTAGAGAAACAATTTGATTCCATTCTTCATCTGTTAATTCATATCGTCTCAACATAATAAACTCCCTTTTTTCTTTATTTTATCATGAAAAAGGGCGTGGGAATATATGTTTTGTGCAACTTTTATTTTTCAAACATACTCTAAAATTCAAATTTATTATTTTTCTTTCTTCTGTTGTCTTTCTACCTTATCTTTAATTAACTGATACCATCCATTATTTTCATTATCAAAATGTGGACAATTATAATCTTTTGTATTCAAATACTTCTTTGGTATTTTCCCGTATGCTTTGCACACCGTCAAATCATCATTTTCATCGAAATCAGACTTTTTACAAGCATCACACAGCGGTATCGGACTAACAACCCTTGCCATACCTGGAAAATCTTCGAAGCTTGGTCCCACTTCGCCTTCGCAACGATTTCCATCTTCATCATAATAATAACATTTTTCTGTCATAAGATTGCCTCCGCATTCATATAATACCTACTATTTTCCGTTTTGATATTTTTTATTATATAGCGTAAGCCTCTTTTAAACAATACTTCCTGTTGATTTTACAGATGACAATTTATCAAGCAGTTTCCCATCTACTTAAAAACATATATTCTGTATTCTAATTTCGTCTATCTGTCTGCCCACCCAACGAATTAAACGGCAAACACCCCATAAAATAGTCTCTTTTGTATAAAAAAATTAAAATTATCGTGAATGTTGCAAAAAAATATAGTCCATGATAAATTTTTGCAAAAAAATGACGGAAAATTATAGCATTTTTTATTCGTTTGTGCTATACTCATATTGCGCGTGAGGAAAGCGCATAAAGTAATGTTGATAGTTAATTGAAGGAGGAACACAACAATGGCAAAATGGGTATATCTGTTTACAGAAGGCGATGCCACAATGAGAAATCTTCTTGGTGGTAAAGGAGCCAATCTGGCTGAGATGACAAATATTGGATTACCTGTACCACAGGGATTCACAATTACAACAGAGGCTTGTACTCAGTATTATGAAGATGGTCGTGAGATCAATGATGAGATTCAGGGACAGATTAATGAGTACATTGAGAAGATGGAAGAGATTACAGGAAAGAAATTTGGTGATAAAGAGAATCCACTTCTTGTATCAGTTCGTTCAGGTGCTCGTGCTTCCATGCCAGGTATGATGGATACTATCCTTAACTTAGGTCTTAATGAGACAGTAGTAGAGACTATTGCCGCTAAATCCGGAAACCCACGTTGGGCTTGGGATTGCTACAGAAGATTTATTCAGATGTATTCTGATGTAGTTATGGAAGTTGGTAAAAAGTATTTTGAAGAATTAATCGATGAGATGAAAGCTAAAAAAGGTGTAAGTCAGGACGTTGATCTTACAGCAGAAGATTTAAAAGAGCTGGCATCTCAGTTTAAGGCTGAATATAAAGAGAAAATCGGTGAAGATTTCCCAGATGATCCTAAGAAACAGTTAATGGGAGCTATCAAAGCCGTATTCCGTTCATGGGATAACCCACGTGCTAATGTTTACCGTCGTGACAACGATATTCCTTATAGTTGGGGTACTGCTGTTAACGTACAAAGTATGGCATTTGGTAACATGGGAGATGACTGTGGTACTGGTGTTGCATTTACTCGTGACCCTGCTACAGGTGAGAAGAAGCTTATGGGAGAATTCCTTACAAATGCACAGGGTGAGGACGTAGTTGCTGGTGTTCGTACACCAATGCCAATCGCTCAGATGGAAGAAAAATTCCCAGAAGCATTTGAACAGTTCAAACAGGTTTGCCAGACTCTTGAAGATCATTATAGAGATATGCAGGATATGGAGTTTACCGTTGAGAACAAGAAGTTATACATGCTTCAGACACGTAATGGTAAGAGAACAGCACAGGCTGCTTTAAAGATTGCTTGTGATTTAGTAGATGAGGGAATGAGAACAGAAGAAGAAGCTGTTGCAATGATCGACCCTCGTAACCTTGATACATTATTACATCCACAGTTTGATGCTGCTGCATTAAAGGCTGCAACACCAATGGGTAAAGCACTTGGAGCTTCTCCTGGAGCTGCTTGTGGTAAGATTGTCTTCACTGCTGAAGATGCCAAAGCTTGGGCAGAGAGAGGGGAAAAAGTTGTTCTTGTTCGTCTTGAGACATCCCCAGAAGATATCGAAGGTATGAAGAGCGCTCAGGGTATCCTGACAGTTCGTGGTGGTATGACATCTCACGCAGCAGTAGTTGCTCGTGGTATGGGTACTTGCTGTGTATCCGGATGTGGTGACATCGTAATGGATGAAGCAAATAAGAAATTCACATTAGCAGGAAAAGAATTCCATGAAGGAGATGCTATTTCTCTTGATGGTTCTACAGGTAATATCTACGATGGAATTATCCCTACAGTAGATGCTACAATTGCTGGTGAATTTGGTCGTATTATGGCTTGGGCAGATAAATACAGAACAATGGGTGTTCGTACTAACGCTGATACACCTTCAGATGCTAAAAAGGCTCGTGAGCTTGGAGCAGAAGGTATTGGACTTTGCCGTACTGAGCATATGTTCTTTGAAGGTAACAGAATCGATGCATTCCGTGAAATGATCTGTTCTGATACAGTAGAAGAAAGAGAAGCTGCACTCGATAAGATTCTTCCATATCAGCAGGGAGACTTTGAGCAGTTATTTGAAGCTATGGAAGGTAATCCTGTAACAATTCGTTTCTTAGATCCACCACTGCATGAGTTCGTACCTCAGACAGAAGAAGATATTAAGAAACTTGCAGATGCACAGGGTAAATCAGTAGAAACTATTAAAGCTATTATTGAAAGCCTGAAAGAGTTCAACCCTATGATGGGACATCGTGGATGCCGTCTGACAGTAACATATCCAGAAATCGCTGTTATGCAGACAAAAGCAGTTATCCGTGCAGCATTAGCTGTACAGGCTAAACATGCTGACTGGACAATCGTTCCAGAAATCATGATTCCATTAGTAGGTGAAGAAAAAGAATTAAAATACGTTAAGAAGATCGTTGTTAAGACAGCAGACGAAGAAATCAAAGCTGCTGGTTCTGACATGAAATACGAAGTTGGTACTATGATTGAGATTCCTCGTGCAGCATTATTAGCTGACGAAATCGCTAAAGAAGCTGAGTTCTTCTGCTTCGGTACAAACGACTTAACACAGATGACATTCGGTTTCTCACGAGATGATGCTGGTAAGTTCTTAGACGCTTACTATGATGCTAAGATTTTCGAGAACGATCCATTTGCTAAACTTGACCAGAATGGTGTTGGTAAGTTAATGGATATGGCAGTTAAATTAGGAAAAGGTCAGAGACCTGAATTACACTGTGGTATCTGTGGAGAACATGGTGGAGATCCATCATCCGTAGAATTCTGTCATAGAATTGGATTAGATTACGTTTCCTGTTCACCATTCCGTGTACCTATAGCTCGTTTGGCAGCAGCGCAGGCAGCGATTGCGGAAAAAGCTAACTAATTATTAAATGTAGTGGGGCAAAGTAAAATATCCTGTTAAGGGGCAAAACTGACAGCCTCTAATAGAAAGAAAAACCTTGAAAGTCTGAGAGATCAGGCTTTCGGGGTTTTTGTTATATAGGATATATATAGAATGAAAGCAAGAAACTGTTTTTAAGTTTGGAGTGCAAAAATGTCAAAATTTAAAGATAGATTTCATCTAACACCAGAACAGAGTTTATTTTTGGCGAAAAAGAAGTGGGACGAAAATGTATATTGCGGTATGAAAATGGAAAACCGGGCAGTTACATTTCCCCAAACTCAAACTATATTAAATGGAATAAATGTTCCTAACGTGCAACTTGATGATATTCAGGCGATTTTAAATATGCGTGATGCGTGGCGGTTTTTGCTAAATACTGTAAATGAAACAGTAACGTTTGAATATTGGTGCAAGTTAAACGAATATATTGCTAGAAATGAGGCTCTTGAATGGGGAAAGCTGCGTACCGGAAGTGTTGGGATTTCAGGAACAGATTATGAACCGCCTGTACCTGAGAAGAAAAAAGCAACAGATGAATTGAACAGCATTTTAAATGATGCGAATATCTCTGCGACAGATAAAGCATTAAAGGCTTTTACATGGGGCGCAAGAGGGCAGTTCTTCTGGGATGGGAACAAGCGTACCAGTTTGTTACTTGCCAATAAGATATTGGTTTCTTCTGGTGCTGGGATTCTAACAATTACGGATAAATATATGGAGCAGTTTAATTCGTTATTGCTGAGTTATTATAATACCGGTAATGATGCGGAATTAAAGCAGTTCTTATATGATAACGCCATACATGGAATCAGATTTTGAAATGGTGGCGAAATTGCCAGTATTCATAAACAGCGTTCTAACGCAATAATGACCTTGAAAGTTTGAAAAATTCGGCTTTCAGGGTCTTTTTTAGTATCTGACATAGAAAAGAACCTTGAATTATGTGATATTCCTAAAAACGATTCTCCCTAAACATAACAAGGCAAGAACAAAAAAGAGAGGATCAACCAATGAAAGAAAACAAGAAATTAGAAACAACTAACACAGAAATCGTGGCACAAACACCACTTATCCAAATAACTGACAACCGAAGAGAAATAACCGAATTAACGGATGCCGAAATAAAAGAAATAGAAAAAGAGCTTGAACAGTATGATAAGGATTCGTGGCAGTATTCAAAGTACCTCGAAAAGTTCAAACATATAGGTGGGGAAATCCCAAAGGATGTGCCGTTTACCGAGTATTTCGGTTACATCCATCAGAATTTCCGCAATCCTAAACCCAGAAAAGAATGGACAGCCAGGGACTATAAAGTGGAGGCATCTAGGGAAAGAAGACTTATGGTAGCATTTGCAATCAGGAACAATGGCTATAAAGAGCCATTAACAGACAGGCAGAAACGTGTTGTGGAACGAGTCCGAAACGGCACAGATTTTCATGTTTCATTTGAGAAACTTTGGGAACTCCTTAAATAATTGAATATAAGGGGATAAAATATCATATTCCGCATATAACTCTGCAAGAGCTTCTTCATCCTCAGTAATTCTAGCGTGATGGATGTCATCAACTAGACGTTTACGATAACATTTGACTGCTTATACAATTTTATCATCGAAAATGATAGCAATATACCAATACAGGAGAGAAAGAGAGTATATTAAACGTGCGATATATCTACATGACAACTATATATAATAATGTTATAATATAAATAAATGAAATAAATGTTATATTAAAATTGTGGAGGGAAGGAGAGAAGAGGAACCAATGCCTGAAATTAGTTTGTTTTATGGAATACGAATTACGATGTATTGGAGTGACCATAATCCGCCACATTTCCATGCAGAATATGGCAGTAATAAAGCGGTAATATTGATTGAAGAGGGAACAATTGGTGAAGGATATTTGCCGAAACGGCAGTTAAAATTTGTACTTGCATGGGCAGAAATTCATAAAGATGAATTAATGCAAAACTGGGAATTATCAAAGGATAATAAGCCGTTAAATAGAATTAATCCGTTAATTTAAAAGAGGTGAAGTATATGAACAATAGTAAACTTGATCCACGGTTTTATCCAGAGGTATATCAGGCAGTGGCAGGAAATAATTATACAGTATATGCTTATTTGAATGATGGCAGTGTACGGGAATTTGATGTTAAACCACTGATAAAGCAGGGTGGTATCTTCAAAAAAATTGAGGATAAAGAGATATTTAAAAATACGCTGACAGTTTTAAACGGCACAGTTGCGTGGGATATAGCCGGAAACAGGAATGAGTATGAATGTATTGATATTGACCCTATGACAATCTTTAAGTCGCCAATAGTGCCAGATATTCCTGAGATTTAGCAGTTCTGGAACAATAACAAAAAGGGAGTGTGAGATATGGACTGGAATCTTAAAATAACGGACATGGAAGGACATACACCAGAACACTCTAGCGTAATCGTAAATTTTATTGCGGCAATCAGGCAACAGTTAAAGAATAGTACATGCTATGTATATTCAGATAATATTCAATATCATTTCAAGGATAATCAGGGCAATAACAGGATTATTATTCCTGATGCATCTATAAATTGCCGAACAAAGTCAAGACGTGGAAATACTTTTACGGATGCACCACGTTTTGTTATGGAAGTTTTGTCACCCTCAACAGAGAAATATGATCGAACAGAGAAAATGCAACTATATTGTGAGCAGGAGATTGAAGAATATTGGATTGTTGACTGGCGTAAGAAAACAGTTGAAATGTATGAATTGGATTACGAAGGTAAACTCCCAAAATATTATCTTCAAAAAACAATCACAGAAAAGAATAAAGAAGAGTTGCAACTACTTCATTTTCCCAAAATAAAGATAACCTTTGACGAACTATTTGAGGAAATTGATTAAATCTGGAGGTGTTCTATGAATGGTGATAAAGCTTATCTAAGCAACGATAAAGACATGATAAAATTTCAATATGGGGATAAAATCATTCGATTTCGTGGGGCATATTCGTTGGAAAGATTTACGGCTGTGAAAGAATGGGATAATGGATATTTAGTGGTAATGGCGAAATACCGGCACAATAAAGAACCAGAAGAGGAATATATTGATTTAATTCCTATTTTAAGGGATTTGTATATTGATGCAGCACATTTTTTGAAACCTATTAAAGAAGTCCGGTTGGCTTATGAAGAAGATTGAAGAAAGTGTGGGTAAGGTGATGAAGCTATAGGAGATGATAAGCCAATTATGGAAAATAAAAATATGGAAATAGAAAAGTGGGAGAAAAAGGGGTTAGACTCAGAAGTTATCCCACTGGTGAAATTTTTCAATGACAATGGATTAAAAACATATATGTCATGCCAGGGACACAACAAAACGAATATGTCAATGTACTGGATTCAATTTCATAAGTCAGTTACGGAAGAGGACATATTGGAGTTTATGAGAAAACATCCGGGAAAATACGGCTCATTCTTCTCAAACGGCAGATTTGCAAAACGACTTATGGGATTCCATAGTGTGCCAACAGGTGAATGGAGAAAGGAAGAAAGCTGGAACTATTTTGCCGCAACGCTCGAAGCCGCTAACAAAGATTTAGAAAGGTGGCAGAATGATGAGGGCGAGTGGAAAGGCACTAACGGAAAAGAATTCCAAGAAATGAGAAATAGGTATGTGGAGCGAAAAAAGGCTTCAGGACGTAGATAAAATTGAAATTTTATTGAGATTTAAAAAAGTTTTACTGTTATCTTGGATCTATTCATGTGAGGATACGGATTTTGCCTTTTGAAAGGATATAGGGGTTTGCCCCGGTACATAAATTTATTACAGGGCAAAAGCTTTTATCCACTTTTAGGGCAAAGTTTTTATCCAGTAAGTAATATCAAACTCACGTAAAAATAAGTGCAAGTTTATATCAAACTCACATAAGTAATCACATATTTTTACGTGAACTGTCCAAGCATAAATTAAGACTCTTGGAACTTTGGAGAACGACCATAAGAGATGTAAAAGTCTCTTTAGGGAATACCTCTAAAGTTTCAGGAGTTTTTTTTGTTACACAATTTGCTTGTAAAAACTGCAAGTGAAATTATTGCTTATAAGTCAATGTGCTTGTACGGTCAAAAGAATGACCTTGTAACCTATAATGAATTTCTTACAACCAACAAAAAATGGGAACATCCTACTGCGAATAGGAAGCTCCCATCATTGGAAAAGTATTATTTTATCCTGTTAATAAGTAAAGGATTATACATCAAAATTTCATTAAGAGTTATGGCTTTGGAAATTTCCATATACTCAAAAAATGAAACAGGACAAAATTCAATAACCTTACCTGATTGACAGGTAATAGTTAGAGAGTTGCTTTCCCAGTTTATTGCCTGAATTAGTGTTGGGTTCGGGCTTGTAAGAACTGGACTTGTAAGAATGTTCATAATATCACCTCTTTCCTCTGCACAGTATTAATCTGTTGTATATAATGTTGCAGCCTGTTATTGGTACTAACAGACCTCAATATTATTATACGAGAATAGTAGAGAAAAGAGGAACTGATAAATGGTTACAGGGTCTTTTTTGTTAATATAGGCTTAATACAGGCTATTATAAGCTCAAATAGGCTTAAACAGGCTATTGGCAGCAGTTTTTGATAATTGGAGAAACACCTTATTTTAAGGGCTTTCAAGGGTCTTGATTTCCTCATAAAATACGAATTTTATGAGGAACAGAAACTCTGATAGACATTCTGATAAAGAATAACCTCTGATAATTTGATAATGTGACCGTCTAATATAGACACGCTACTATAACAGATACGCTACAAAAAGAAAAGGTTACTCTATTGCAGTAGAGCAACCCTTCTTCAAAGATTAAAACATTACAGAGAAACAGCACGTTTCTCAATAAGCTTTAACAATTTTGGATTATCTTTTACAAGCAAATAATTTGCAAAGGATACACCAGTAATCTTAGAAACATGACCATTAGAAGATGCGACTTCTAAGGTATTATCAGGCTTCCAAGTAATGTAAGAAAGGGCTACTCTACTGTGAATAGAGCAACCTTTTCAAGAATTAAGCTACATAATGAATATGGTACATTTCCATTTCATTAAGCATAGCTTTGGTTAATTGAATGTCGGCAGCAGTTAAGCTGGACAATAATTGCTGATATTCAGAAAAAGTAATATTTTCAAAGGCAATTACTTTTCCATTTGAGAATTGAACTTTCAGTAAAGTTGAATCCCAAGACAAACTATCAATTTTACCAAAACCAATATTGAAATTAATATCCATAACGAACACCTCCCTTCTGTATAGGGTTATATAGTAAAGCTCTGGTGGGCGAGCTGAACTAACTTAAACAGAACTAACCTAGACAGAACTTTCTGTAAGCAACTCTTAGGCAGAGGAAATTTGATGGTAGGACATCAAAAAATCCTCCACTTATTATTATACGAGAAATCGTATGGAAATAGGAACTGCTTACAGGTTAAGAACACCTAAGACTGGACTAGGGGAGGGTGGTGGGAGAGGTAAGTAGTGTTAGCGTTAATCTGAAAGCGAACAGCTTTAAGCGTAAATCTAAAAGAAGTATTATCTGAAAGCGTTAATCGGTAGACAGTCATATTATCAAGTTATCAGAGGAAGATTTAGGGAAATTCAAAGAGGATTATCCAAATGTAAAGAGGATAGAACTTTTGCCTTAAAACTGGATAATCACTTTTGCCCTATGACAAAATTTATCACAGGGCAAAGGCTTTTATCCAGTTTTAGGGCAAAAGTTTCAGCCAGTGAAAAATCTAAATTCACGTAAATAAGCGTGAAAGTGTCCAAGCATAAGAATAACCTTGGAGAACTGTAGAAATACGGTTCTTCAAGGTTTTTTTGTTTCTATGGTAGCAGTTTCACAGGATTTACTGATATTTGGAAAGTAGAGAAAAGCCTTATTTTAAGGGCTTTTAGAGGTGTTAAGAGCGACTTAAAATTCAAATTTTATGAGGAACAGAAAATCTAATACAGAGTTAAAAGGTATTACTCTGAAGCAATCTATTTTATGTTTGGAACAGAAATGAACAGGGAAATCTCTGAAGGACAAAGAATTTATACAGGATAAAAACTTTGCCCCGAAACAGAATGAAAGAGATTGCCCTATGACAAAATTGTAGTGGGGCAAAGTAAAATATCCTGTTAAGGGGCAAAACTGACAGCCTCTAATAGAAAGAAAAACCTTGAAAGTCTGAGAGATCAGGCTTTCGGGGTTTTTGTTATATAGGATATATATAGAATGAAAGCAAGAAACTGTTTTTAAGTTTGGAGTGCAAAAATGTCAAAATTTAAAGATAGATTTCATCTAACACCAGAACAGAGTTTATTTTTGGCGAAAAAGAAGTGGGACGAAAATGTATATTGCGGTATGAAAATGGAAAACCGGGCAGTTACATTTCCCCAAACTCAAACTATATTAAATGGAATAAATGTTCCTAACGTGCAACTTGATGATATTCAGGCGATTTTAAATATGCGTGATGCGTGGCGGTTTTTGCTAAATACTGTAAATGAAACAGTAACGTTTGAATATTGGTGCAAGTTAAACGAATATATTGCTAGAAATGAGGCTCTTGAATGGGGAAAGCTGCGTACCGGAAGTGTTGGGATTTCAGGAACAGATTATGAACCGCCTGTACCTGAGAAGAAAAAAGCAACAGATGAATTGAACAGCATTTTAAATGATGCGAATATCTCTGCGACAGATAAAGCATTAAAGGCTTTTACATGGGGCGCAAGAGGGCAGTTCTTCTGGGATGGGAACAAGCGTACCAGTTTGTTACTTGCCAATAAGATATTGGTTTCTTCTGGTGCTGGGATTCTAACAATTACGGATAAATATATGGAGCAGTTTAATTCGTTATTGCTGAGTTATTATAATACCGGTAATGATGCGGAATTAAAGCAGTTCTTATATGATAACGCCATACATGGAATCAGATTTTGAAATGGTGGCGAAATTGCCAGTATTCATAAACAGCGTTCTAACGCAATAATGACCTTGAAAGTTTGAAAAATTCGGCTTTCAGGGTCTTTTTTAGTATCTGACATAGAAAAGAACCTTGAATTATGTGATATTCCTAAAAACGATTCTCCCTAAACATAACAAGGCAAGAACAAAAAAGAGAGGATCAACCAATGAAAGAAAACAAGAAATTAGAAACAACTAACACAGAAATCGTGGCACAAACACCACTTATCCAAATAACTGACAACCGAAGAGAAATAACCGAATTAACGGATGCCGAAATAAAAGAAATAGAAAAAGAGCTTGAACAGTATGATAAGGATTCGTGGCAGTATTCAAAGTACCTCGAAAAGTTCAAACATATAGGTGGGGAAATCCCAAAGGATGTGCCGTTTACCGAGCATTTCGGTTACATCCATCAGAATTTCCGCAATACTAAACCCAGAAAAGAATGGACAGCCAGGGATTATAAAGTAGAAGCAGCAAAAAGAGCGAGACTTCGAGTAGCATTTACAATCAGGGATCATGGTTATAAAGAGCCATTAACAGATAGGCAGAAACGTGTTGTAGAACGAGTCCGAAACGGCACAGATTTTCATATCTACAACTCATTGGAGAAACTTTGTCGATCTTTTTACAAATATTAAAATGGTAGAACATGGAAATGAAAAAGATATTTTAGGACGTACATATGAGTACTGTTTACAGATGTTTGCTGAACAGGAAGGAAAAAGAGGAGGTGAGTTCTTTACACCAGCTTGTGTTGTTCGTACTCTTGTAGAAGTACTTCAGCCATATAAAAGGAAGAGTGTGAAAGAGAAAAAGATTCAAAACTTTAAATACCAGAATTCCCTTGTGCATTTTCAATAAATACGCTATAATTAGTTTGCTTTTTATTATTTATTTTTACAAGGAATGGATATTCAATGTTAAACGAATCAGTAATTAAAGTATTAAAAAATGCTATGTGGGATCTTGCAACATGTGCAGATGGAGAACCGAATGTAGTACCGGTTGCTTTTAAAGATGTTACAGAAGATGGAAAGCTGGTAGTAGGAGATGTTTTCCTTGAGACAACGTTAAAGAATATAAAAGCGAATGAAGGGAAAATTGCAATTTCCGCATATGATACAAAAAGTCTTGAAGGATATCAGATTAAGGGAACTGCTGAATATGTAACAGAAGGAGCTATTGTAGCTGCATTCAAGACTGCCGTTGAAGGAATGTTTAAAGGGGCAGCAACAGCCAAAGGAGCACTGATCATTACTCCATCTAAGGTCATTGTTACAACACCGGGAGCGGATAATAAGAAAGAAATTTAATGGTTCATAAATTGTTAAGCATAGTATATAGTGGAGGGGGATACATGAAGGATGAAAAATGATAATGAATTGCTGGCGGCTATGCCTGTACGGAAAGCTTTTTTTAGACTTGCACTTCCAGCGGTAGCAGCACAGCTTATTAATATTTTATATAATCTGGTAGATAAGATGTTTATTGGACATATTCCGGGAGTAGGAAAGCAGGCGTTGGCAGGTGTCGGTGTAACGGCCCCTGTCATTTTGGCCATTTCAGCTTTTGCAGCTCTTGTGAGTATGGGTGGTGCGCCTAAGGCATCTATTTTTATGGGAAAAGGAGATAATGAACAGGCAGAAAAAGTTATGGGAAGCTGTGCCTGGATGTTAATTGTATTGTCTGTTGTGTTAACGGCATTTATGCTGATTTTTGGAAAAATGATTTTACAACTATTTGGTGCAAGTGATAATACGATTCTTTACGCAACGGATTATATGAATATTTACTGTGTTGGCACACTATTTACACAGCTTACATTGGGACTGAATGCGTTTATTACCGCACAGGAAAAAACTTTGATCAGTATGTGTAACGTGGCAGTGGGAGCTGTAACAAATATCGTACTTGATGCCATACTGATTAATGGTTTTGGAATGGGAGTAAAAGGTGCAGCCCTGGCAACAGTTATAGCACAGGGAGTATCAACCTGTTTTGTTATACATTATCTTATAAAACCGACAAGTCAATTAAAGCTTCGATTAAAAAATATTCGTTTTGAAAGAAAACTTCTTTTGCCATGTATTTTACTTGGTACTTCACCGGCATTGATGCAGCTTACAGAAAATATGGTGGCAATTAGCTTTAATACATCTCTGCAAAAATATGGTGGAGATATATCGGTGGCATCTATGAGTATTTTAACGAGCATCATGCAGTTTGTTATGTTGCTTTTGCCAGGTCTGGTACAGGGAGCACAGCCATTGCTGAGTTATAATCTTGGAGCAAAAAATATCTCAAGGGTAAAGAAAACATTCCGATTATTACTCATATGCTGTTTAAGTGGCTCATTTCTTATTTGGCTTGTTTGTATGCTGATACCGCAAAATGTAGCTTCTATTTTTACGGACGATGTGCCTCTGATTACTTATACAGGAAAAAGTATGCGGATTTATCTTGCAATGCTTCTTATATATGGAATACAAGTCGCATGTCAGTATAGCTTTGTTGCATTGGATCAGGCGAAAAAGGCAATCTTTCTTACAATATGGCGTAAAATTATTTTACTGATACCATTGATTTTTATTTTACCGCGAATTTTATCTGGTTCAGCAATGGGAGTTTTCTTAGCTGAACCAATTGCAGATACGATTGCGATTTGTACTACAGCACCGATGTTTTATTATTATTATCGGAAATTAAAATAGAAAAGAATAGAGAAGTTTACTAATAAATTTAATAGTAACTTCAAAAATAATCATCTTCAAGCTATAATGAAAGTAAATTAACAGTTTGAAGGTGATTTTTATATGGCAAAATATAAGAAAAAATTAGAAGAAGATATACGATGTCCCCTTGAATACGGACTGGCGATATTTGGAGGCAAATGGAGGTCGAGAATTATATGTGTACTGGCGGTCAATGAAAAATTACGTTATAGTCAGCTTCGTAAAGAAATGTATAATATTACGGATGCAGTATTAGATCCTCATTCATAGTGACTTTAATTTTTCCATTCGTATCGTTTCCTTTTTTGTCTGTAGTGGTAAAAATCACATATTTTGCAGAGTCGCCGTATTCTGAGCGCTTTGCCTGTGAAGCTTTCAGCAGTTTTGCTTTTTCAACTTCTTTATTAATCTCATATATCTGCTTCTTGGCCAGTTTGGGATTAAAAGTAACAATCCTTTTTTCTGTTATCTTGAACTTTTTAATTTTTCCTGTTTCGGAGTCCTTGAATTTATATTCAAACTCATCTACACATTCTTTGGTGCGGTACAAAAGTATTAAGCAGTTAAAAACAAAAATCCAAGAAGATATTTACTAATCTTATTGACATAGAACAAAAAATGAATATAATCATAGTTGAACAACTATTCAACTGCGATTATACGAGGTAAGTGTATGTCTAAAACGTCTTATATTTGTAATTGTGATGTGATTCATGAGGATATTGTGAATGATGTGAAATCCAAGATGCAACCCAAAGATGATTATATCCAGTTGGCATCTTTATTTAAGCTATTTGGAGATGGTACCAGAGTACAAATCTTATACGCTCTGGAACAGAGTGAGATGTGTGTATGTGATCTTGCTGTGCTACTGGGGGTAACGAAATCCGCAATCTCACACCAGTTAAAGGCATTGCGTCTTGCGAATTTGGTAAAATTCCGTAGAGAAGCGCAGATAGTTTACTACTCTCTGGCAGATGATCATGTGAAAGAGATTATTGATAAGGGATTTGAGCATCTATGGCAGAAATAATATTTTTTAGCGTTATAGTTGAGCGATTGAGCAACTAAACAAATTGCAAGGAGGTCATTATGAAACGAATATTTTTATTAAAAGGCTTGGACTGTCCGAACTGCTCCGCAAAAATTGAAAAAGAAGTCGGAGAATTGGATGGTGTACAATCCTCAGTTGTAAATTTGATGAAGCAGACGCTGACAATCAATGTTACTCCAGCTGCCGCAAATACAATAGCCAGTCAGATTGAAACGATTGTCCACAGCCATGAGCCGGGTGTGGAGGTTCAGGAAGAAACAATTATCCCCGTTACAAAGAGTTATTTGTTAAAGGGCTTGGACTGTCCGAACTGCTCCGCAAAAATTGAAAAAGAAGTCGGAGAATTGG
>OLOD01001327.1_pt1 | contig 15793 bp, 14 predicted proteins | sample 1671921 | NCBI WGS metagenome assembly OLOD01 (sample SAMEA3136626, study PRJEB25190) | human gut metagenome | biome: human gut; feature: human-associated habitat; material: faeces | place: Austria | collected 2013
AACGCACGAATTGTTGCGATTGATAAGCTTGATGTTTCCATTAATTTCTAATTCTCCTTTTTTGCACATAAAAACTTATTCTTATTATACACAAAATCGTATAAATTAAAATAAGTTTTTCGACAAATTATATTAATTTTTTAATTTTTCATCTTTTAGCTTTTGTGGCGTGATATCATTTCCTTCTTCGTCAACAACTTTAACACCCATTAATTGTTGCTTAAACCCACTACGAAAAGCTTTTAAATATTTTTGACGTAATTCTTTTTGTTCTTCTAATTCAGCCTCACTGATTGTACCATCTTTTTTCTTTTTAGCCAATTCATTAATTCTTACAATTAATTCTGGATCTATATTACTCATTTTAATTTTCTCCTTAAATATAAAAAAGGTAGAGAGCTTTAGATATTTCCCTGTTAAGTACAGGTGGGCACCTTTAAATATACTTTAGGATCCCTATTCAAAGACAGGTTTTCAACACCGCAATTTAGATCAGGTTCCCGTATCTAATGTGTAGGAAATTTATTTACACTCTCTAGTCGCAATACATTATACCATAAATTATTATTAAATATACCCCTTTATTTATCTTTTTTCACAATATAACTTGAAGCATATTCTTTATCAAAATATTTTTTTACATCATTTAAATCTGCTATTGTCATTTTACTTACATAATCCACCAAATCAAATGAACAAATCCCTTCAAAATAATAGCGACTAAAAGTATTAGCAATACTTTCTGGACTATTGTAACTATTGATAAAATTACCAATCGTTTTTCTTTTAATTCTTTCAAAGTCATCTTCTGCTATTTCTAAATCTTGAATATGATCTATAAAATCAAAAATTGTCTTTTGTAATAATTTATAATCATCTTGATCTCCACCCATTAAAATAAAAGCATAATCTCTTTCTTGTGTAAAACTAGCACTAAACGTTTCATTAATAAATCCTTTTTCTAACCATTCGTTATATAATGATGAGCTTTTAGAAAAACATAAATCAAATAATAAATTTAAAGCTAATTCTCTTTTAATTTTAGCTTGAGGATCGTTAAGAATTTCATTAACTTTAATAGAAACAATTAATTTATTCATTTCAACTTGCATTGTATCAATTTGCTCTTTAACTGCTACCGATGTTGGTTCCTTTATTTTTAATCTTTGTATCGGTGTTTCAGGTAAAAAGTCTTTTCTACTTTGATTTTCTTTAATCACATTCATTAATTCTTCAGGATTAATATTACCTACAACAAAAAGCATCATATTATGTGGATGATAAAATGTTTGATAACAAGTTTCAAGCATATCCTTATACGTATTATTAACAGTCTCACAAGTTCCAGCAATATCAATTTTAACAGGATGTTTATGATATAAGTTAGCAATAGCGCCAAAATAAACACGCCAATCTGGATCATCGTCATACATTTTTATTTCTTGACAAATAATCCCTTTTTCTTTTTCTACACTTTCATCTGTAATATCTAAACTTTGTACAAAATCTAGTAAAAGTTCAACACAATCATTTTCATTCGTTGTTGTTGAAAATAAATAGGCTGTACGACTTGATGATGTAAATGCATTTGAACTTGCTCCAAGCTTAGCAAATTCATCTGCAGCATCACCATTTTTCATATCAAACATTTTATGCTCTAAAAAATGAGCAATGCCATCTTCAACTTTTATCATTTCTTTTTTCCCTAATGGCACAAAAGTTGTATCAATAGACCCAAATCTTGTTGAAAATAATCCATAAGTTTTTTCAAAGCCAATTTTGGGCAATAAATACACTTCTAAACCATTATCAAGTTTTTCATGAAATAATGTTTCTTTTAAAGTTTGGTAATATATTTTTTCCATTACTCATTTCTTCCTTTCAATAAAAATATTGTATCAAGCTCAATATTTTGGCAGACATCTATAATATCTTGATAAGTAACTTTCTCTATTCTTTCTAAATATTGTTCATTTGTTTCTTCTTTTCCTGTGATATCTCTATTGTATTGAACAGCAACTTGACTTAATGGCTCATCATTTGTTTTCTTCATAGAATTTTTAATCATTAATTTTGCAATATCAATATCATTTTGATCAAAATGCCCTTCCTGCATTTCTTTTAATTGTTCTTTAATTAATTGAACAGTTTGATAATAATCTTTACCTTCTATACCAGCTGTAATAATCATTACTCCATTAAAAGCATCATAGCTTGAAGAAATATAATAACATAATGAATTCTTTTCTCTAACAACTTTAAATAATTTTGATTGACTCATTCCACCAAAAATTGCATTAAACACAACAAAAGCATAATGATTTTGACTATTATAATTTACTGGTATTCGATATCCCATATTAAGTTTAGCTTGTGTAATATCTTGTTTTTCAATAATTTCTAATAAATCTTTTCTGTTTTTTTCAAATGAATAAACACTTTCAAAAGATAAATCATTATTTTCAAAAATCAAACAATTTTTAAAAACTTGAACAATAGATTCATCTACATTTCCAACAACATAAATATGTTTCTTATCATTTTTTATACATTCTTTAAAATAAGAAAATAATTCCTCATTTTTAATTTCTTTAATATCTTCAATATTTCCATGAGAAGAGATTCCTAAACATGTTCCTTTCCCCATATATTCAAACATTTTTTCTAAACTGTAATAAAATTTATCATCTTGATTATTAATTAATCGTTCTATCAGTTCTTTTTTCTTTCTTGCAAACATTGCTTCATCAAAACAATTTTTTGAAGCATTAGGATTAAAGAAAATATCATTTAACAATTGTATTTGTTGTTGAATAAGATTTTCTTTATATGGTAAATATTCTTGATTAATACAAATTGAATTCACATTAATAATATGACTCTTTCCTTTAGTAACAACATTAGCGCCCAATTTCATACCATACATACTTTCTAGATATTTAGAAAGTTCTTGAGTTGATGGATATTTTTTTGTACCTGTTGTCAACATAAAAGAAAGTAATGTTCTTTTAGCAACAGTTTTTTCATCTAATGTATTTTGTAATTTTAATGAAATTGTAATATTTTTAAATTTATTTGTAGGGATCAGATGTAAATCATACCCTGTCATTTTATAAACCTTTTCCATAATCATTTCCTTTCATTCTCATCTATTATACACAAATAATCAAAAAAATAAAAAAGTATTATTTCCTAAGAAACAATACTTTCAAACATTTTAACGTTTTGATTTATCATAAGGAATTCCCGAAGCCTTAGGTGCAGCAGAATTTTTAGAAGTAAATGCTAATAAAATTAATGTTGCTACATAAGGAATAAGTTTATAAACAACACTTGGGAAACCTAATGCTGATAAAAATGGAATTGCTGTATAAGTATATGCTAATGTCTTCATAATTCCAAAGAATAATGAAGCAGCAGCAATACGATATGGTTGCCAGTTACCAAAGATTAAGATTGCAAGAGCTAAGAATCCATAACCACCAACATCACTATTGAATACAGTTGAAATTGGGATGATATAAATAAGTCCACCTATACCACCTAAAAATCCAGATAATAGAACACCCATATAACGATATTTATAAACACTTACACCTGCAGCATCAGCAGCTTGAGGATTTTCACCACAAGCACGTAATCTCAATCCTGCTTTTGTTTTATTTAAGAAAATAACCGATAAAATCAAAATAACAATTCCAAGATAAGTTGTAATATAAGCACCTTTAAATAAGATAGGTCCTAAAATTGGAATTTGTGATAAAACAGGAATTTCATGAATTCTAAATGTATTTGAAAAAGGTACACTTGAATTTCCATTGAAAATCAATTTAGCTAAGAAAAGTCCTAACCCAGGAGCTAACATATTGATAGCAGTTCCTGAGATTGTTTGGTCAGCTTTTAAGTTGATAGCTGCAAAAGCATGTAATAAACTTAATAACATTCCAAATATTCCTGCCACAATTAAAGCTAAAATCAATAATACTTGTGGATTCATTGATGTATTTGCTGATTGCATTAAATAAATAAAATAAACTCCAACAAACGCCCCACCAATCATGATTCCTTCCAACGCGATATTAACAACTCCGCTTCGTTCACTAAACATTCCACCTAAAGCAACTACCAAAAGAGGAATTGTAAAGACTAATGTTTGATTTAAGACATTTAAAATAATATCCATTATTCTTGACCTCCTTCAATTGCAGTTTCTTTTTTATGCTTTTTCTTATCACGATTTTGTAAATATAAACGAATCATTAATGCAAACGAACTAAAATAAATGATTACAGCCGAAATAACATCAATAATTTCAACTGGAATATTACATGCTTGCATATAATTTCCACCAACATTAATATAAGATACAAATAATGCAGCTAAAATGCATCCAAGTGGGCTATTCATTCCAAGTAACGCAACCGGAATTCCATTAAATCCTTCTGGAAGTGTAACTTCGGCAGTTGTAAAGGCTCTACCTGTTCCACCAATATAAACAAGTCCACCACCAATACCTGAGAAAAATCCTGAAATAACCATTGATAAGATAACAATTTTCTTTTCAGACATTCCTGCATAACGACTTGCTTCTGGATTATAACCACATGCTTTTAATTCATAACCAAACGTTGTTTTATTTAAAATAATATAAGCAACTACACATAATGCAATGGCAATAATAATACCCCCATTAACATCCGATCCTGGGAAAATGTGATTTAATCCCATTTTAGGAACAGCAATCCTTGATGTTTGAGAACGAGCACCAGCCGAATCATAAATAAATGCTTTAACTCCTTCAATAACAAGATACATACCAATATAGTTAAACATAATACCAGAAATAACGATATTTACATTTCTATACGCTTTTAAAATTCCCGGAATCAATGCCCAAATTGCTCCAGCAAGTCCAGCAGCAATCAAACAAATAATCCATAGTAATGAATCAGGTACAGTTTGATAAAGAGTATTAGCTAAAAATAATGCCACGAATCCTCCAACTGTGTATTGACCAGTTGTTCCAATGTTAAAGTTACCACATTTAAATGCAAACGCAACAGATAACCCAGTCATCATAATTGGAATTGCTGAATAAAGGACTTGTCCAGTACTTCTTAATCCTTTATAAAATCCCCCAGACATCATAATTCCCATTGCTCTAAAAGCTTGAGATGGATTTGCTATTAAAATAACAATAAATCCAATAAGTAATCCAATTAATATTGCAAGTAAAGAAGCTATCAGATTTTGTTTTGATTCACTATTTTTCATATCCTTCACCTCGTTTACTTCCCGACATATAAAGTCCCAATTCTTTTTCATCAATTTGTTTTGGATCTAAATTAGCAACGATTTCACCTTCATACATTACTAAAATACGATCTGAAACATTCATGACTTCATCTAATTCTAATGAAACAAGTAAGACAGCTTTATTTTCATCTCTTTGTTTAACAAGTTGTTTATGAATAAACTCAATTGCACCAACGTCTAATCCACGTGTTGGTTGTACTGCAATTAATAAATCCGAATTAGATTCAACCTCTCTAGCAATAATTGCTTTTTGTTGATTTCCTCCTGACATTCCTCTCGTAATAGATTTTGCACCTTCACCAGAACGAACATCATACTGTTCAATTAACTTGTTCGCTGTTTCATACATTTTATCAAATTTAATAAAACCTTTATTTTGATATTTTGGATCAAAATAGCTTTTCAAAATAAAATTTTCAGCAAGATTATAATCTAGTACTAACCCATGTTTATGGCGATCTTCTGGAATATGAGCCATTCCCTTTAAAGAACGCGAACGAATACTTTCATGAGATAAATCTTCTCCATTTAATAAAATTTGTCCACTATTATGTTTAATAAGTCCTGATAAAGCATAAACAAGTTCAGTTTGTCCATTTCCATCAATACCCGCAATACATACGATTTCTCCTCGACGTACATTAAACGAAACATTATTTAAAATATTTTTAGAAGAATGCACTGGTTTATAACATAAATCTTTTACTTCAAGAACAGCTTCACCTATTTGAGGTTCATCTTTTTCTACAATAAAGTTAACTTTTCGTCCAACCATCAATTCTGATAATTTTTCAGCAGATGTAGATGCCACATCAACTGTACCAATATATTTACCTTTTCTTAATATTGTACAGCGATTAGCTACAGCTTTAATTTCATTTAACTTATGAGTAATGAAAATAATAGATTTACCTTCTTTTGCTAAATCTTTCATAATTATCATTAATTCATCAATTTCTTGTGGTGTCAATACTGCTGTAGGTTCATCAAAAATTAAGACATTGTTATCTCTAAATAACATTTTTAAAATTTCTACTCTTTGTTGCATACCTACGGTAATATCAGAAATTAAAGCATCTGGATCAACATTTAATTTATACTTTTGAGATAATTCAATAACTTTTTTTCTTGCAGCACTTTTTTGAATAAAAGTGTGTTTTGTTTCTTCAATACCTAAAATAATATTTTCGAGTACTGTAAAATTATGTACAAGTTTAAAATGTTGATGCACCATACCAATGTTATATTTATTGGCATCATTTGGATCATTAATTTCAACAGGTTCTCCATTAATTTTTATTTGTCCTTCATCTGGTTGATATAAACCAAACAAAATAGACATTAGCGTCGATTTTCCGGCACCATTTTCTCCTAACAATGCATGTATTTCACCTTGTTCAACTTGCAAGGTAACATTATCATTTGCCTTGATACCAGGAAACTCTTTCGTTATATTAAGCATTTCTATTGCATATGACATTAAGCTTCCCCCTTTTCGATACAATTATACATGAATTTATAAATATAGAAAAGAATTTTTGTTTTTTCATAACAAAAAAGCGCTAGATTACTCTAGCGCAATTAATCTTATTCAAAATGTACTGTTAAATTATCAAATGAAATACCTGAAGGATTTCCAGTTTTTTCATCAACATCAGCAGATGATTTTAATTCTAAAGAACCATCTTTAATTTTTTTATCAACAGCATCATGATCTGCTTTAGAGAAGTTCTTTAATAAACCTGGATAAACAATTCCACCAGTGTTTTTCAAAGTAACTGTTTTTCCACCTTGGAATTTATCATTTTTATAAGCAGTTAATGCTTCAATAGTAGCACCTTTTACATCTTTTAAAGCAGAAGTAATAACTGTATCAGATTCACCGCTTTGATCAGTGTCTACACCGATAGTATATTTACCAGCTTCTTGTCCAGCAGCGAAAATTGAGTTACAGATTTGTCCACCGCAAGAGAAAATAACTTCAGTTCCACCTGCATACCAAGATGAAGCTTTAGATTTGATATCTGGTGATTCAGAGAATGTTCCAGTATATGTATAGTTAACATCAACATTAACATTCATTTCTTTAGCAGCATCACTAGCACCTTGAAGATATCCTACACCATAGTTTTCTACAGCTGGTAAAGCCATACCACCCATGAAACCTAATTTAGTATATCCTTCTTTAACAGCAGCATATCCTGCAACATATCCAGATTCTTGTTCAGAGAATAAATAACTTACAGTGTTATCTCCAACTTTTGTTTCTCCACTACCATCTTTTTGTGGTTCAAAGTCGATTGTAACGAATTTTACATCAGGATATTTTTCTTGAGCTTGGTATAAAGCACCTGAGAAATTGAATCCTGGAGTTACAACAACTTTAGCTCCATTATCTACAGCATCATCAATTGTAGATAATAATCCAGCTTGATCAGTGTCTTTTGGTGCATAATATTTGTATGAAATATCATTTTTTTCACCAAATTCTTTAACACCTTCATAAGCAGATTGGTTGAATGATTTGTCAGTAACTGATCCAGAGTCAGTGATCATTGCGATTTCATAAGAATCATCGCCACCACTTGTACATCCAGTAGCACCAAAAATCATTCCTAAGCATAAAATACTTGCGAATAATTTTTTCATGTTCTTCTTCCTCCATTTAATTTTCCTATACCATTGTATCATTAAAAAAAACATTTGAAAACAACTAACATACTAAAAAACGGCAAAATGCCGTTTAGATTAGATATCTTCTTCACTATACCCTCGTACATACACTTCACGTGGTTTAGAACCAATTTGTGGTCCAATAATACCATCCGCTTCCAATTGATCAATAATTCTAGCAGCTTTATTATAACCTATTCTAAATTGTCTTTGTAAAAGTGAAGTACTTGCTTTTTGTGCTTGAATAACAAAAGCTCTGCACATTTCATATTCTTCATCTTCTTGTTCTTCTTTAGATGCAGCAACTGCTGAAATTGGTTTTACATTTGTATATCTTTCATCATATGACGCTTCTTGTTGCTTGGTTGTATAATAAGTGATTGCCTCTACCTCACTATCATCAACATACGCTCCTTGTACACGAACCGGTGAATTTGAACCCATTGGTAAAAAAAGCATATCCCCTTTTCCTAATAATTTTTCCGCTCCTGTACAATCAAGAATTGTTCTAGAATCAATACTTGAAGAAACAGCAAAAGCAATTCTTGAAGGAATATTTGCCTTAATAACTCCTGTGATTATATCTGTTGATGGTCTTTGTGTCGCAACAATTAAATGAATTCCTGCAGCACGTGCTAATTGTGCAATACGCATAATACAATCTTCAACATCCTTACTAGCAACCATCATTAAATCAGCAACTTCATCAAGAATAACTACAATATAAGGGAGTTTTTCTAATTGATGTTCTTTATCGTTTTCTTGATTTTTCTTTTCAACATATTGATTATATGTTTCAATTTTTCTAACATTTGCCCCTGCAAATAAATCATAACGTCTTTCCATTTCAGAAACAGTCTCTCTTAAAGTAGCAGCTGCTTTTTTAGGATCAGTTACAACTGGTGCTAATAAATGTGGTACACCATTATAATTAGATAATTCAACTTTTTTAGGATCAACTAAAATAAGTTTAACTTCATCTGGTTTTGCTCTCATCAATATACTACTAATAATTGTATTAACACATACTGATTTTCCAGACCCTGTTGCTCCTGCAATAAGTAAATGTGGCATCTTATTTAATTCAGCATAAATAACTTGACCATTGACATCCTTACCTAAAGGCACAACAAGTTTATTATCTTTATACTTTTCAGGCATATTTTTAAATACTTCTTTAAATGAAACCATCGATGATACTAAATTAGGTATTTCTACACCGACTGCTGGTTTACCAGGAATAGGCGCTTCAATACGTATATCTTTAGCTGCCAAAGCAAGCTTTATATCATCTTGCAAAGACATAATTTTATTAACTCTTGTTCCTGTTTCTAATTTTAATTCATATTTTGTAATTGAAGGTCCTATTGAAATATTATTAATAGAAGCATGTACACCAAATTCATTTAAGACAGCCGTAAGCCTCTCAGCACTTTCTACAGCATGGTTTTTATTTTCACCTTGTTTTTTATTAACCACATTATGTAAAAGAGAAAGTGGTGGCAAATGGTAATCACCTAATGGAGGATTCATCATATTTTCTTCAACTTGTGTGTGTTCTTTTTTTGTTTTTTCCTCTACAACTGTTTTTTCAACGGGTTCTTTATCTACAATGTCTAATTCTTGACGCTCATCGTTAAATGTAAAAGCTTGTGGCAAAGATGCATCCTCTTTAGCAATTTCTTCAAAAATAGTACTTGGTGTTTCATCATCTTCAAAAATTGCATCATCAAAAAAAGCAGTTTTGTTTTGTTTTTTCTTGAAAAAATTACCAAAATAATTAGAGTGTTGTTTTAAAGAATCTTTGGTTTTAGTAAAATTATTTTTTGCACGTTTTTGGATTTCTTTTTTATGCTCAAAATAAAATTTACTACCTAGTAAAATAAATCCTACTAAAACAATAAAAACTGCTGCTATAATAGTTCCCATATAATCAAACAACGCACTTAAGCAACCATATAAAATTGCTCCTAATAATCCTCCTCTATTTAAAGGAGATTGACTAAAATATGATTGAATTACTTTTATACCTTTAAGTGATGGCGTAGCAGAAATAAATAAAGTCAAACCAATAAAAAGTAAATAAAGCCCTACCGCTTTAGGCCCATTAAATTTAGGAAAATCCGCTTTAATAGCAATATATCCTAATAACAAAATACAAGCAAAATAGATAATTCCATTTAAATTACCAAATAAATACATAAAAATATAATTTAAGTGATCACCAATAAATCCTAATTGCATCGCCGCAATTATTATTAAAAAAACAAAGAAAAGACATGTAATTCTTAATTTTAATTCTTCACTTATTTGTTCTTGTTTACTTTTCTTTTTTCTCGCAGTTTTAGCCATCATATCACCTCTTTACATATCATATTTAAATAATAAAACAAAAGCAAGATATAACTTGCTTTTATAATTCGATAATAACCGGTAAAATTACAGGCCTTTTTCCAGTTTCTTTTATAATATATTTGTTAGATTTATCTTTAATATTTTGACGAACATCTCTAATATCTTCATCTGCATTGTTTTTATATGTTTCTAATTCACTTTCAGCAATACTCATAATACCTTTAACAATATTCTCAGAATCTTTCAAGTAAATAAAACCTCTTGTTTGAACATCTGTATTAGCAACAATTTCTCTTGTTTTACCATCGATTGTCATACCAATAATAACAACCCCATCATTTTGTAATTGATTTCGATCATCAATAACTTTTACACCAACATCACCAATTCCTAATCCATCAATCATTACATCTTCAATTGTAATAGAATCACGATAATTTTGTAATTTACCATCTTTAAAAGTAATCATTTCTCCATTATCAACAATAGCAATATGATCATCATTTATATTCATTTTTTTAGCAACATCACTAGCTGCAATAAAATGTTGATATTCTCCTTTAATCGGCACAAAATATTTTGGATTTAAAATTTGAATTAACACTTTAATGTCTTCTTCACTTGCATGCATTGATTGTAATTCTTTATTTTTTATCACATGAATATGAGTATCTGTTTTATAAAGTTCATTAATAGCTCTATTAGCTATTTTTTCAGTTCCTGGTAAAACAGGTGATGCAACAATAAAAGTATCACTCTCTTGCAACTTAAGTTTGTCATCTCCGCCATCAATAATATCTAAAATATCATGATAAATTCGACGAGGACTACCACTTAATAAAACAACAAGCTTATCATTATTTCTATTTTTTTGAATATCATCACTATCTCCAATACAAGATGGATGAATATCTAAAATCGGTTTTTTCTTATTTTTAGCAATTCTCATTATAGAATTAGTATTGTCATATTTGTCTCTACCATAAAAACAAACTTTTCGATTATATTTTTTGGCTAATTGTGCAATTTCTTGAGTTCTAAAAGCATTTTGAGCATAACTTGAAATAATAATGCGACCTGGAGCATCTTCAAAAATACTTTCTATTTTAGCTGTCAATTTATGATGAGGAGATGTGTAACCATCATTTTTTGAATACGAAGATTCACAAAGTAAAGCCAAAACTCCTTTTTTACCAATTTCCATCATTTTTTGAATATTACATCTAAATCTTTCGGGTGCACCAAAATCAATAATGAATTCACTACTATAAACAATATAACCATCATCTGTTAAAAAAGCTAACCCAACACTGCCTGGAATTGAGTGTGTTATTGGAAAGAAATCAACTTCAACACCTGCTACCTTGATTGTCGCATTCATGTTCACTCTTTTAATTTTATATTTATAAGACACATGAGAATGTCTCATATATCTTTGTAATAACTGGTCAATTAAGTCTGCTGTAAGATCTGTTGTATAAATAGGAACATTTATTTCTTGTAATAAATAAGGAAGTGCTCCCATTACATCATCATGACCATGTGTAATAAATATTGCCTTAATTTTATCTTTATTATCTTTTAGATATTCAAAATTAGGGATAATAACATCTACACCTAATTTATCTACTTCTGGAAAACGGTATCCTGCATCAATAATAAACCAATTATCATTAATCTCTAAACAATACATACTTTTACCATTTTCAGCTTGCCCACCTATTGGCATTAATCTTATCATACTTTTTTTCATTATTTCCTCCTTAATTACATTTTCTTACACTCACTTTGATACTATTCTAACAAATAATTCATAAAAGAAAAAGTATCATTTCTCGTTCTTCATCAAAAATATTGGTTGAATTTGTTTATCAACAAGTGCATTGATCATAGTTTGAATAACTAAATCACTTCGTGCTATCAAGCTATTTGGTTTCTTAATGACATCATCTTGATACATTGGTACTAAATAAAAATGTTTTGTATTTAAAATCTTCATCATATTCATTCCACTTGTTGAAAGTAAATCATTACTACATAATCCTAAAATAATATTATGTTGATTTCTTAGAGTTGATTTAACTGCCATTGTTACTGCATTATCATTAATTCCATGCGCCATTTTAGCTAATGTATTGGCACTGCATGGATAAACTACCATTAAATCCAATGGTATTTGAGGACCAAAAATTTCTGCTTCAACAATGGAACTGATCACTTTTTTGTTAATTATCTTTTCAACTTGTTCAATAAACTGATTTGCCTTAAAAAAACGTGTATCATAACAATAAATATGCTCACTTACAAAAACATAAATGTCTACTGAATAAGTCTTTAATTCTTTTAAAAATTCTAAACAATTTTTCAATGAACAAAATGAGCCTGTAATTCCTATACCTATTTTCATCCCATTAAACATGTTTCATCACTCCATGAATATATTGAAACATTAATAGTGCAGATTCATATGGGAAATATAGTATTGGCACATTTCTTAACGATTGATAATGCTCACATTGAATCGTTTGTGCTAGATCATAGATTTGTTTATATTTTAATTTTTCATAATCGATTTTACAAATAGGAATTGTATTAATAATCAAATCATACGTTCCTGAAATAGTATTTATATCCATATGGTGATATAGCTTTTTAATTTCATCTATATCTTTATAATTTCTATTACAGATTGTTATATCATAATTATTTTTTAAAATATTTGCAAGTTGTTTTGCTAAATCACCATATCCTAAAATAAGTATATGATGATATTTTTGATGATCACTTATTATCTTTAAATACATTCCTATTGCTGTTAATGTATTATTTAAATGTCTAAAAGTATAATCTTGATTTATTATATATTTTGTATTTGAATTATTTAGAGAAAATGTATTATTCTGTTTTATTTTTTGATTTTTAATTACATAAAAATCAAGTTTTTCATCACAATGGTCACTTATTTGATAACCATTTTCTAAGAAAATATCTTTTAAAAATTGCATTCTTTGATCATATATCTCAATAAACCCTTTCATATGCCACCTCACTATACTATATGAAAGGGTTTAGTAAATGTGAAATTAGTTTGCTTTATTTTTCATTTGTGATGTCATTAACGCAATAATTTCTTCTACTTTTGGACTAATAATTTGCACAGCTTCCATAATCAATTCTTTTTCATTTGAATAATCTTTACATAAAAACTCATATTCACATTTAAGATGAAATAAGCACTGTTCATTTTCGTTAACAGTTGTTAAAAACATTAAATTAACAGCACAATCATCATGTAGTTTATAAGATACTGACATAATTGCTTTAATATCTTCTAAATTATGAATAATACTATTTTTTTCAGAATTTAAATGTACACTTAATAAATGAATTTGTGCTATACTGTTTTCCATCATTTGATCTACCTCCTTCACTATATATATCGTAAATTTATTTTGATTTTTCTTTTTTTATTTTTATTATTTTAGAAATGAGGAATTTTATGCAAATTTTAGCACTTATCTATTCAATTATTTTATTATTTTTTTATCATCCACTTTACAATAATTATACAAGTTTAATGAATTCATCTTATGCTGTTTTATACTATATCTGGTGTCTACTTTTGACAATTTCTTTATGTATGTCTTTTTTTAAAGTCACACATTTAAAAAAAACAATTACATTTCTTGCAGGATTCTTTTTTGTTGGACTTATTTTGCCATACCATAAAAATCATCCAATCTATTCAAGTTTACATGTTTTTATTCCTATAATTTGTATTATTATTGCATTTTTATTTTTAGCAATTCTTATTAAAAATAAACAAAAAAGTGAGCCTATATTAGCTCACAAAATTTATCTTTGGTATTTGTATGGTCTTTCTATTATTGCTATGTTTATCATCTTTTTTTCTCAAATCAATGGACTTATCGAAATAACCATTATATTGTTTATCAATTTTATTCTTTATGTGCTTCAACATTCATAAGATATTCATATTGCATACCTTGTCTTAATTTTGATGAATCATACCCCAAACTTTCTAAAATAGTATAACCAAACTCTAAGGCTGCTGCTGGTCCTTTTCCTGTAATAATATGATCATCTTTTTGAACGATAGCTTCTTGATAATTAGCTCCAGTAAGTTGTGTTTCAAAACCTGGAGAACAAGTACAAATTTTATCCTTTAAAATACCTGCTTTTGCCAAAACAATTGGACCGGCACAAATAGCAGCAATCAATTTATGTTCTTGATTAAATCGTTGAACAATTTCAATAACACGTACATCATCTCTTAAATTTGTTGCTCCAGGTAAACCACCAGGAATAACAATTCCATCATATTCTTTGATTTGATCATTAAATACACAATCCATTTGAATTGTAATTTGATGAGAACTTGTAACCTTTAAATCATCCATACCTACTAAATCAACATGAATATTTGCTCTTCTTAAAACATCAACAGGTGTTAACGCTTCAATTTCTTCAAATCCTTCTTTACATAATACAGCTATTTTTTTCATAAACTCTCCTCTTTTCTTTTAAAGATATTTTAACATGAAAACTGAAAAATAAAAGAATGAAATACATTGTATGGGATTTCAAAATATATTATAATGTTGCATAGATGTAAAAAATTACCCTTGGAGGTTTTATGAAGAAAATTGTTATTGGTATATCGGGAAGTATTGCTGCTTACAAAGCTTGTGAGCTTATTTCTCGTTTAAAAAAGAAAAATTATAATATTGAAGTCATTATGACAAAAAATGCAGCTCAATTTGTAACACCGCTTACTTTTGGAGCACTTATTCATAAACCTGTTTTAATTGATGATTTTGATGAAACAGGTTATCAAATTAAACATATCAGCTATGCAAAGAAGGCAGACTGTTTTATCATTGTCCCTGCAACAGCTAATATTATTGGTAAAATTGCTAATGGTGTTTGCGATGATATTGTTACTTCAACCTTTTTAGCTGCTACTTGTCCTAAGCTGATTGCACCAGCAATGAATGTTAATATGTATGACAATTTAGCAACGCAGCGTAATATTGAAAGATGCAAAACTTATGGCATTAAATTTGTTGAGCCTGGCTACGGGTTACTTGCTTGCGGAGATGTTGGCCGTGGAAAATTAGCTGATACTGATGATATTATTAACATGGTTGAATATTGTTTAAGTCCTAAGCCATTAAAACATAAACGTGTTTTAGTAACTGCCGGTCCAACTCAAGAAGCGATTGATCCAGTTCGTTACATCACTAATCATTCAAGCGGAAAAATGGGTTATGCATTGGCAAAACGCGCCTATCAATTAGGTGCTAAAGTAACTCTGATTAGTGGTCCGACAGATTTAAGGGTTCCGTATGGAGTTGAAGTAATCAATATTAAATCTGCCCGTGCTATGTTTGAAGCCGTCAAAGAAAGTTATGAAAAACAAGATTAT
>OLOD01001334.1_pt1 | contig 15746 bp, 12 predicted proteins | sample 1671921 | NCBI WGS metagenome assembly OLOD01 (sample SAMEA3136626, study PRJEB25190) | human gut metagenome | biome: human gut; feature: human-associated habitat; material: faeces | place: Austria | collected 2013
TCGAACAATTAATGAAAGAAATAAAACCAATTGCAGATGCAGTAGGTAAAGAAATTTAAGGTGATTAAAATGGAAATGATCGTTAATTTAAAGGAACATAGTTATCCTATTTATATAGAAAAAAATATTTTAAAACATGCAAATGAAAAAATAAAAGAAATTTTTAAAGGAAAGAAAATTATGATCATTTCCGATGATCAAGTTTATCCTTTGTATGGTGATGATTTGACTTTAAATCTTGAAAAAGATTTTAAAGTCAATCATGTTATCGTTCCTCATGGAGAAAAATCAAAACGTTTTGATATGTTACCAACACTTTATAAAGCATGTTTAGATTTTAAACTTACTAGAACAGACTTAATCATTGCTTTAGGTGGTGGTGTGATTGGTGATATGGCAGGATTTGTTGCAAGTAGTTATTTAAGAGGTGTTAAACTTGTCCAAATACCAACTTCATTACTTGCACAAGTGGATAGTTCTGTTGGTGGAAAAGTGGCAGTTGATTTACCTGAAGGTAAAAATCTTGTTGGGGCTTTTTATCATCCTTCAATGGTTTTGATTGATCCATGTACATTAAAGACATTAGATCCACATTTTATTAGTGATGGCATGGGAGAAGTTATTAAATATGGATGTATTAAAGATAAAAAATTATTTGATCAATTAAATTCTTATCAAAATTTTGAAGAACTCTATGAATTTATTGATGAAATCATATATAATTGTGTCAACATCAAAAGAGAAGTTGTTGAAAAAGATCAATTTGATTTTGGTGATCGTTTATTACTCAACTTTGGTCATACATATGCTCATGCAATTGAACAATATTATCATTATGAAAAATATTCTCATGGTGAAGCAGTAGGTATTGGAATGTATCAAATTACAAAACTTGCTGAAAGTCTAGATTTGACAAAAGCAGGATCTTCCATGCAAATTAAAGAAATTTTACAAAAATATAATTTACCTTATGAATGTCAAGTTGAAACAAAGAATCTTATTCAAGCTATTTCCTTAGATAAAAAGAATATTAATAATTCATTATCTGTTGTTTTATTAAAAGAAATAGGAGATAGTTATGTTTATCAAACAAATCAAGAATTTTTATTAAAAAAAGAAAGGGTATAAAATGAGTCAAATTAAGTTAATTCCTACAAAACTAAAAGGAAAAGTATCTGTTCCACCTTCAAAATCATTAGCACATCGTGCAATTATTGCTGCTAGTCTTGCTAAAGGTATTTCAAGAATTGATCATATTGAATATTCTCAAGATATTAAAGCAACAATTCATGCAATGGAAGCACTTGGAACAATCATAGAACAACATGAAGATTATTTAATTATTAATGGAAACTATACGTTTACTAAAAATAATACCATGCCAGGAGTACAAATAGATTGTGAAGAATCAGGATCTACACTTCGTTTTATGGTACCTATTTCTCTTGTTAAAGAAAATAAAGTACGTTTTATAGGAAGAGGACAATTAGGGAAAAGACCATTAGATACTTATTATGAAATTTTTGAAAGACAAAATATTGGTTATTTATATCGAGAAAATGTTTTAGATTTAAATGTTGTTGGTGAATTAAAACCTGATTTATATCGTATTCCAGGTAATATTTCATCACAATTTATTACTGGTTTATTATTTGCACTTCCTTTATTATCATTTGATTCTATTATTGAAATTACGACACCACTTGAAAGTAAAGGATATATTGATTTAACTTTACAAATCTTAAAGCTTTATGGTATTGAAGTTATTAATCATGAATATAAACAATTTATTGTAAGAGGTAGACAAGAATATAAAGCAAGAGATTATCGTGTTGAATCTGATTTTTCTCAAGCAGCTTTCTATTTAGTAGCAGGTGCTTTAGGAAACGATGTTACATTATTAGATTTAAATTTAGATTCTTTACAAGGTGATAAAGCAACAATTGATTTTTTAAAACAGATGAATTGTGAAATTGTGGAAAATGATGAAGGAATTAAAGTGGTGAGTCATGGTTTAAAAGCGACAACTGTGGATGCGAGCCAATGTCCTGATGTTATTCCAGTTGTTTCTCTTGCTTTAGCACTTGCAAATGGACATAGTGAAGTTATCAATGCCGGACGTTTACGTATTAAAGAATGTGATCGTCTTCAAGCAACGGTAGAAGAATTAAATAAATTAAAAGCACATGCAGTTGAACATGAATCATCTATGGAATTAGATGGTGTAGAAACTTTAACTGGTGGAAATGTGTCTAGTCATGATGATCATCGTATGGCCATGATGCTTGCGATTGCTTCTACTGTATGTCAAGAACCAATCATTATTGATAATAAAGAATGTGTAAAAAAATCTTATCCAAGTTTTTGGGAAGATTTCGAGATGTTAGGAGGAAAGATTGATGGGGGCAACTTATAAAAATAATATAGAACTTACAATTTTTGGTGAATCCCATGGAAAAGCTATTGGTATTACCATTGGCAATCTTCCTAGCGGTATTCAAATTGATTTAGATGAAGTTTCGCGTGATATGAAAAGAAGAGCACCAGGACAAAATAAAATGTCCACAGCAAGAAAAGAAGCTGATCAAGTCGAAATTTTATCAGGATTGCAAGATGGCATTACTACAGGGGCACCTCTTACAGGAGTCATCTATAATAGTGATCAACATTCTAAAGATTATTCTTTACTTAAAACAAATATGCGACCAGGACATAGTGATTATCCAGCTTATATTAAATATAAAGGATTTAATGATGTCCGTGGGGGTGGTCATTTTTCTGGAAGAATTACAGCTCCAATCGTTTTTGCGGGAAATATTGCTAAACAAATTTTAAAACAAAAAGGAATTCAAGTAGGGGCACATATTTTATCAATTGGAAAAATCAAAGATGAAAAATTTCCAGTGGATGTTGATGATGCTTTATTATCAAAATTGAGTGAAAAACAATATCCAACAATTAAAGATGATGTTTTTGAAAAAATGGAAGAAACTATTTTAAAAGCTAAAGAAAATTTAGATAGTGTTGGTGGAAAAGTTGAATGTGTTGCTTTACATGTTCCTGCTGGAGTAGGTGAACCTTTCTTTGATTCTTTAGAAAGTCATTTATCTTCTTTAATGTTTTCAATTCCAGCCGTTAAAAGTGTTTCTTTTGGTGATGGAGAAAGTATTGATGAAATGTTAGGTAGTGAAGCTAATGATTGTTATTATTATGATGAAGAAGGAAATGTAAAAACTTCTACAAATCATAATGGAGGAATCACTGGTGGTATTACAAATGGTATGCCTGTAAGTTGTACGGTTACTTTTAAACCTACACCTTCAATTGCTAAAAAACAAAAGACGATTAATATTGAAACAAAAGAAAATGTTGAATTAGAAATAAAAGGAAGACATGATCCTTGTATTGTTCAAAGAGCAGTTGTTGTTGTAGAAGCAATGATGGCTTTAGGAATACTTGATATGATGGGGGAATAAGTATGAAAGATTTAAAACAATGTCGAATTGAAATAGATGAAATTGATCAACAATTAATGGAACTTTTTGAAAAACGTATGGCTCTTTCTAAAAGTGTAGTGGAATATAAAATTGAAAACCATTTAGAAATCTTTCAACCTGAAAGAGAAAGAGAAGTTATTGAAAAAAATTTAAATCGTTTAAATAATGATCAATTAAAAGAATATGCAAGATGTTTTATTCAAGAAATGATGACAGTTTCTAAATCTTATCAATCAGATTTATTACCTCTTGAATTAGATAAAAATATTAAAACAGAATTTAAAAAGAATCCTGTTGTAGGTTATCAAGGAATTGCAGGAGCTTTTTCACAAAGTGCTGTAGAAAATTTCTTTGGTGAAGGAACTAAAAATATTGGTTATAAAGATTTTGAAGATGTTTATGTAGCTTTAGAAAATGGAGAAATTGATTATGGTGTTTTACCAATTGAAAATAGTTTAACAGGTTCAATTAATGATAACTATGATTTAATTAGAAAATATGGTTTCTATATTGTAGGAGAAACAGCAGTTAATGTCAGTCAATGTTTAATGGCACTTCCAGGAACAAAGATTGAAGATATCAGACAAGTTTACTCACATCCACAAGGATTAGCACAATCAAGTGAATTTTTATATCAACATCGTTATATTGAACAAAGACCATTTCAAGATACAGCTATGGCTGCTAAATATGTAATGGATTCAAAAGATCCAACTAAAGCAGCAATTGCATCACCACTTGCATGTAAACTTTATGGTTTAGAAATGTTAAAAGAAAATGTACAAAATAAGAAAAACAATAGAACACGTTTTATGGTGATTTCAAAAGAACTTATTTGTCCAAAAGAAAGTGATAAAGTTTCAGTGATTTTCACTTTACCACATCAAGTTGGAGCATTAGATAACATGTTACAAACAATTAAACAAAGTCAAATTAATATGGATCGTATTGAATCAAGACCAATTGAAACACAATATTGGCAATACTATTTCTATATTGATTTTGAAGGAAATATGCATGAAGAAAGAATTCAACGTGCTATTAATAAAATGAAAGCAAATAGTACAACATTAAAAGTATTGGGAAATTATAAAAGGGCGTAAGAATGAAAAATATTATATTAGTGGGAATCATGGGGTGTGGTAAAACAACCATCTCCAAATTATTATCAGAAAAATTAAAAATGCCAGTCATTGATATGGATGAATATATTGAAAAGAAATATCAATGTACAATACCTGATATGTTTGCAATCTCAGAAGATTATTTTAGGGATAGAGAAAGTGAAGCATGTTTGGATATGGCGAAACTTGATGGATATATTATTTCTACAGGAGGGGGAGTCATCAAGAGAAAGAAAAATAGAGATGTTTTAAAACAAGCAGGATCTGTTTTCTATATTGATCGACCTGTAGATAATATTGTAACTGATGTAGAAATAGCACATCGACCATTATTAAAAGATGGACCAGAAAAACTTTATCAACTTTTTGATGAAAGACATCAACTTTATTTAGATAGTTGTCACTATCATGTAAAAAATGATGGAACATTAGATGATATTGTTAATAAAATTGTAGAAGATGTTCAAGAAGACTAGACTTATAAGTTTAGTCTTTTCTTTTTTTCTAAATTTCTTAGCTATAAATTTAGGAAGTCTCAAATTTGTTTTAAGTTTGTCTCAAGTTTTTATAATAACTAGGTAAAATAATTTGATTATTGTATAATAGAAACACAAAAAGAGGAGTAAAAACTCCAACTTTTATTCATGTATAGAAGATTTAATATAGTTTTTAAAGAGAGTGTAGATAATAGATGTTAAAGGAATAAATAAGAACATTCCCATGATGCCCATTAAGTTTCCACCAATAATGACAGCTACAAAAACCCAAATAGAAGGAAGACCTACTGAATTACCGACAACATGAGGATAAATGAAGTTTCCTTCAATTTGTTGTAAAATGAGAAATAAAACAAGAAATTCTAAAGCTTGAATAGGGTTAACGATACCAATCATGATAATTCCTACAAAGCAACCTATAAAGGCACCAAAAACAGGGATTAGGGCTGTAATTGCAATGACAATGCCCATTAATAAAGCATAAGGCATTTTTAAAATACTCATAGAAATGATAAACATACTTCCAAGAATACAAGCTTCTAGACATTGACAAGTTATAAAGCTTGTAAATGTGTCATTTGAAAGTTTTATGATTTGACAAAGCTTATCTGTTTTATCTTTTCCAATTAAAACAATAGAGGTTGTTTTAAGTTGTTTAGATAGAGTTTCTTTAGAAAAAAGTAAATAGATTGAAAAAACTAAACCAATAAAGAAAGTATATAAGTTATTGATTGTATTAGATAAAATTGAAAAGCCTGAATGGAAAAGACTTTGCCAATTATTCATAATTGTTTCATAGAGTGCAGATAAATCAATATCTAAAGAAATAATTGAATCAATTATATTTTTAAAGCTACCATTCATGATGTTTCTATTTTCTTTTAAAAAGTTTAGTAATTGTTCATAGGCATGAGGAGCTAGTTTTACAATTTCTTTTATAGAATGAACAAGCTCAGGTCCAACAATAAAACAAATAAGTAATAGAAAAGTAATAAATAAAACAAGAGTTAAAATAAATGAAAGCATTCTTTTGTTTTTAACATTTTTTAAAAGCTTTTGTTCTAATTGTTTAGTGATAATATTTAAAATAAATGCAATACAAAATCCTACTAAAAAAGGAACAATAAGTTGCCAAATTTTCTGAATAAAACTAAAGACAGTAGATAAATTCAAAACAATTGCTAGTGCGATAGCTGCATAACTTATTAAGTACATGTATTTTTTTAATTCTTTATTGTTTAAAAACATAAATTCACCTCTTTTTTATTATATTTTTTTATATGAACAGAAGATGAAAATTTTAAAAGAAAAGGAGAAAATATGGACTCATTAAAAATATTAACGTATATCTATACTTTTATTATTGGAACATGTATTGCAAGTTTTATCAATGTTGTGATAGAACGTCTTCCAAAAAATGAAGATTTTATAAAAGGAAGAAGTCATTGTGATCATTGTCAAAGAATATTAAGATGGTATGATTTGATTCCTATTATAAGTTTTATTGTTTTAAAAGGAAAATGTCGTTATTGTCAAAAGATGATTTCTAAAAGAGGATTCACGATTGAAATTTTTGGTGGTTTGATAGGAATGTTTTGTTTTTATCAATTTGGAGCTTGTTTACAAATGGTATTGGTGTTTATGATGATAATGATTCTACTGGCAATATCAATGATTGATCTTGATACAATGATTATTCCTGATGGGTTGAATGTTTCTTTATTGATTATTTCCCTTGCTTTGATGTGTTTTAATCAACAAGGAATCGTTGAAAGTCTTTTAGGAATGATTTGTGTTTCGATGTGTATGATTGTTTTAAATTTAATGATTACAGATTCATTTGGTGGAGGAGATATTAAGCTAATGGGGGCTGCTGGAATTGGACTGGGATGGAAAAAGAGTTTATTAGCAGCTTTAATAGCGATTATTCTTGCTGGAAGTTATAGTGTTTATTTATTGATTCAAAAAAAGGTAGATAAGAAAAGTTATCTTGCTTTTGGTCCTTATTTATCTATTGGTATTGTGATAGCGTTTATTTATGGACAGGAGATTATTCATTGGTATTTGAGTATAATGATATAAAGGGTAATTTTTAGGATTTAAAAGAAATTATATTATTAATTTGTATAAAGATAAGTGATACAATGGAAATAGGTGATTTTATGGAATTAGAATTGTTATCATATGAAAAAGAAAATTTACTTCCAGGATGGAAACCTTATTATATTTATTTAATTATGGTAGATCATCAAGAAGTTGGAAGAATTGTTTTAAGAGAAGGTAGTAATGAAGAAAGATATTATGATGGTCATATTGGTTATACGATAGAAGAAGCTTATAGGGGACATCATTATAGTAAGGAAGCTTGTTTGTTGTTGTTTGAAATTGCTAGAGAAAAAGGTTTTAAGCAATTAATGATTAGTTGTTCTCCGCATAATATTGCAAGTCGTAAAATTATAGAATCATTACCTTTTAAATATCTTGAAACTAAAGAAGTCCCTGCATCTTTAAAGAAAAATTTTGATCGAGGAGATTATCTTAAAAGGATATATTGTTTAGATTTGGAGGTTTTATGAAATTTATACATTTAGCTGATTTACATTTAGGAAAAATTATTTATCAAAATAATTTATTAGAGATTCAAATAGATTTATTAAATCAAGTGATGGATTATATGGTTCATGAAAATATTGATACTTTAGTTATTGCTGGAGATGTTTATGATCGAGCAATTGCTTCTAAAGAAAGTATTGCAGCATTAAATGATTTTTTAAAGAAAATGATTCTTCATTATCATAAAAAGGTTTTAATGATTTCAGGAAATCATGATAGTAGTGAAAGACTTAATTTTGCTAGTTCCTTGCTTCAAAGTCAAGGTTTGTATATTGTAAGTTATCCTGAAAAAGAAATTGAGCCCATTGAAATAGAGGGGGTTTATTTTTATTTAGTCCCATTTTTTAAACCTTCTTATATACGTTATTTATATGAAAAAGAGGATTTAAAAACGTATCAAGATGCTTTTGCTTATTATTTAAATCAACAAAATTTTGTAGAAGATCATCCTAAAGTCCTTGTCACACATCAATTTATTGCTGGAAATAAAGAAGTTATTAGAAGTGAAAGTGAAGTAATATTATCAGTAGGAGGCAGTGAAATTATTGATGTTGATTTATGTAAAGATTTTGATTATGTGGCTTTAGGGCATATTCATGCAAGTCAAAAAATTAAATATGATTATGTAAGATATGCTGGAAGTTTAATGAAATATTCATTTGATGAAGTTAATCAAAAAAAAGGAATGGTAGAAGTAAGTATTGATAAACAAGGAGTTACAACAAAAATCATTCCTTTAAAGCCACAAAGAGATTTAATAAAATTAACTGGAAAATATGAAGAGGTTTTACATTATCCAAACAATGAAAATGATTTTATAGCTGTTGAATTATTAGATAAGCAAGTCATTGGACATGCTTATGACTTTTTAAAAGAAAAATATCCATACCTTCTACAAATCACATATCGTTCATTAGAAAAGCTTAAAACTCAACAAACAGCATCTTCATTAGATGTTGAAAAACAATCACCATTAGAAATCTTTAAAGAATTTTATGAAAAAATGAAAGGTGAAGCAATCAGTCAAGAAAGCGAAAAAATCATTCAACAATTATTAGAGGAGGTAGAAGAAGATGATGCCCATTAATCTTACATTATCAGCATTTGGACCTTATCCAAAAGTTATTACAATTGATTTTGAATCATTTCAAGAAGATGGATTATTTTTGATTACTGGTCCTACAGGTAGTGGAAAAACTATGATTTTTGATGCGATGATGTTTGCTTTATATGGTAAAACAAGTGGACAAATACGACAAATAGACAGTTTAAGATGTGATCATGCTGAAAATGAACAACCTACATATGTAGAATTTTCATTTTCTTTACATCAACAAAATTATCTAATTAAAAGAAGTCCTAAATATTATTTAGAAGGTAAAAAAACGCCTAAACAACCAACAGCTTTACTTACTTTACCAGATGGAAAAATGGTAGAAGGAGTTAAAGAAGTAAATCAAAAAATGGTTTCTTTATTAGGAGTAGATGATCAACAATTTAAACAAATATGTATGATTGCTCAAGGTGAATTCACTAAACTTATTATGGCTTCTAGTGATGAAAGAGAAAAAGTACTCAGGGAATTATTTCATAGTGAAACATACCAAAAGTTAGAAGAAAAACTGAAAGAACATTTAAAAGTTTATCAAGATCGTTATGATTTGTTATTAAATAAAAGAAAAGATTTAGTACAAGAATTACAAATAGAAGACTATGATCAATATCTAACTCAACAAACACAACAAATTGCAAGTCAACAAAAAGCACTTGATCAACTCAAACAACAAACAGAAAAACAAAAACAACAGCTACAACTTTATCGTCTTCAAAATCAACGTATTATTCAATTAAAAGATTTAAAACAACACTATCAAGATTTAAAACAACAAGATAAAGATTATCAAGAGTTAAACCAAACAATCAAATCATTAAAAAAAGCACAAGAAACATCTTATCTTTATCAAACTTATACAAAACAACAACAAAAATTAAAGACAATAAAACTTAATCAAGAAGATAGTCAAAAAAAATTATTAGCATTAGAAAACGAGTATCAAAAAAATAAACAACAAGCTAAAACACTTACTGATAAACAACAAAGTAAAGAAAAATTACAAACAGATATTCAAAAAACAAAACAATTGATGAATCAAATTTATCAATATCAAGAAGATTATCAAAATTTACAAACCTTAAAACAACATTATCATATGTTAGATGAAGAACATAAACTTTTTTTAAAAAAGAAAGAAAAGTTTGAAAATGGTTTACAAAGAGACCAAGAAAGAATTCAAAGTGAACAACAAATTCAATCAAAATATGAACTTGTTAAACAACAATATACAAGACTTAATGAACAAAAAACAAAAATTCATCAATTATTTGATTACTATGATCAAACATTAAAAATAAATGAAGACAAGAGTGATTTACAAGAAAATTATACACAAGTAGAGAAAAAGGTAGAATTTGAAAAAACACAATACCAACAAATGGAAAAACTCTATTTTAGAAAGCAAGCAGGAATATTTGCGATGCAATTAGAAGATGAAAAACCATGCCCTATTTGTGGCTCTTTACATCATCCTCATCCAGCACAAATAGAAAAAGAAGATATTACAAAAGAAAAATTAGATCAACAAGTTAAGAAATCAAAACAACAAGAAAATCATTTGCAAGAAATCTTACAAAGTATTTTATTGTTAGATCAAAAAAAAGAATTACTTTTTAAACAAATACAACAGCTTTCAAGTGAATTAAATATTCAAGAAGAAATTTCTAAAGAAATCTTTATTAAAGAATTAGATAGTTTATCTAAAAATGAAGAAAGATTAAAAAAAGAGTATTTAAATTTGCAAGATGAAATGAAATATATTCAAAAACTAAAGAAAAGTGTAGCTCTTTCATTAAAGGATAAAGATGATTATGAAAATAAAAATCATAAACAAGAAAAGCAGTTAGAAGATATTCAAATCCAAATACATCAATTATCTGGTAAAGTTGATCAAACAATGAAAGATTATGAAATAGGTGAAGTATCAAAGAATTATCAATTATTACAACAACAATATCAACAACTTTCTAAAGAAATTGAAAGTATTCAACAAAGTTATGAATATATCAAAAATCAATACCTTGAATTAAAAACTAAGGTTACAACATTCAATCAACAACTTATTCAAGAACAAGAAGCTTATGAAGTCATTAAAAATAACTATCAAGATGCTCTAAAAGCTTTTGCAAGTGAAGATGAATTTTTATCTTTTATTTCTAAAATCAAGCAATTAAATACATTAGAAAAGAAATATCAAGAGTATTTAGTTTCTTTAAAAAGTTTAAATGAACAAATTCTTTCATTAGAAAATGAAGTTAAAGATACAACTTATATGGATCTTACTTCCTTAAATGAAAGTATTTCTTTAAATACACAACAAATAAAAGAAAAAGATGAAGCTTTAGAAAAAATAAAAATCAATTATTCTTTAAAAGAAAAAATGATAAAAGACGTTCAAAAAATCAATCAACAATTAGAAAAAGATGAAGATCAATATCAACGTTATTTAGATTTATACAATTTAGCAAGTGGTAAAAACAATGCGCGTGTTTCTATTGAAAGATATGTTCTAGCAACTTATTTTGAAAATATGTTGATTTATGCCAATGTGATTATGAAACAATTGACACAGGGAAGATATCAATTGTTGAGAAAAGATGAAGCGGGTAAAGGAAGAAGTCAACAAGGGTTGGAGTTAGATGTTTTTGATCAAGAAAGTGGACAAATGAGAAGCATTAAAACACTTTCTGGTGGAGAATCATTTAAAGCTGCTTTATCTCTTGCATTAGGACTTTCTAGAATGGTTCAAGATTATGCAGGGGGTATTGAATTAAATACGCTTTTTATAGATGAAGGTTTTGGTTCATTAGATAGTCAATCTTTAGATCAAGCAATGAATTGTTTGATGGAATTACATCAAGAAAATAAGTTGATAGGGATTATTTCTCATGTGAGTGATTTAAAGGATCGAATTGAAAGACAAATTATTGTTGAACGTCAACAAAAACAAAGTGTAATTCAAATGATCTAAACTTGCTTGTTTATCATTTCTATAGTAAAATAGAGGAGCATTTTAGAGGAGGAAAAAATATGGCAAATAATAAGAAAAATGAAGCTATTACTGCTAGAGATGTTGATTTTGCTAAATGGTATACAGATGTATGTCGTAAAGCTGAATTAATGGATTATAGCAATGTGAAAGGGTTTATTATTTATCGTCCGTATGGTTATGCAATGTGGGAACAAATTCAAAAACATATGGATCAAAAATTTAAAGAATTAGGACATGAAAATGTTTATATGCCGATGTTGATCCCTCAATCTTTATTACAAAAAGAAGCTGATCACGTAGAAGGATTTGCACCAGAATGTGCAGTTGTTACAAAAGGTGGATTAGATGATTTAGATGAAAACTTAATTATTCGTCCAACATCTGAAACATTATTCTGTGAACACTATGCAAAAATTGTAAATTCTTATCGTGATTTACCAAAATTATATAATCAATGGTGTTCAGTTGTACGTTGGGAAAAAACAACAAGACCATTTTTACGTGGTTCTGAATTCTTATGGCAAGAAGGTCATACAATTCATGCAACTGAAGAAGAAGCAAGAAAAGAAACTTTACAAATGTTAGAAGTTTATCGTAGTACAGCTCAAGATTTACTTGCTATTCCAATGGTTACTGGTCGTAAAACTGAAAGTGAAAAATTTGCAGGAGCTGAAGAAACTTATACAATGGAAGCTTTAATGCATGATGGAAAAGCTTTACAATCAGGAACTTCACATTACTTTGGTCAAGGTTTTGCGAAAGCTTTTGATGTTAAATTCTTAAATAAAGATAATAAACAAGAATATGTTTATCAAACTTCTTGGGGAGCATCAACACGTTTACTTGGAGCTATTATCATGGTTCATGGAGATGATAATGGACTTGTTTTACCACCAAGAGTAGCACCAATCCAAGTAATGATCGTTCCAGTTATGCAACATAAAGAAGGCGTTTTAGATAAAGCTTATGAAATTGAAAAACAATTAAAAGCAGCAGGTTTACGTGTAAAAGTAGATGCAAGCGATAAAACACCAGGATATAAATTTGCAGATGCTGAAATGAGAGGAATTCCATTAAGACTTGAAATTGGACCAAAAGATATTGAAAAAGGACAATGTGTTCTTGCTAAAAGATTAGATGGTACAAAAGAAGTTTATGCTTTATCTGAAGAATTACCAAATACAATCCATCAATTATTAGATCAAATTCATGACGAAATGTATGCAAAAGCTTTAAAATTCAGAGATGAAAATATTAGAACAGCTCATACATATGATGAATTTAAAGAAATCTTAAATACAAAAGCTGGATATATTCGTATGATGTGGTGTGAAGATGATGCTTGTGAAGCTAAAATCAAAGAAGAAACAGGAGCTACATCAAGATGTATTAAAGAAGATGAAGAACTATTTGATGATGTTTGTCCAATTTGTGGTAAACCAGCTAAAAAGGTTGTTTATTTTGCTAAAGCATACTAGAATATTTGATGAAAGCTTTATGAAATAACATGATATTTTTGAAATAGAGTTAATTAGATTACATGAGGTTTTTCCTATAAAGGATGCCTCATGTTTTTGTATACTCTATTATGATGTCTTGCTATGTATTAAATATTGATAACACAATAAATGGTAAACCTACTTAAATGATAATGGTTTAAGAGAATAGTTGACAACTAATAATGATGTTTTTAATTAATATTCAAATAATTAAGTAATTAATTTAAAAATATATTTAATAATCTTAAGAATAGAGAAATGATTATGACAAAGATGAATAAGAAAAAATTATTTGAAAGAGATAATTTAGGAATAACGATATCTAACTTTTTAATATCGTATAACTTATAAATTGCAAATAGCTAATCCATTGGCATTGGTTACTATTACGGAAAGGTTTGTTTTAATTCTAGACCATTAAACCACAAGATTTTGAAAAGCAGTTTCAAATATCATAGCTTAAAATAAAACATTGATGAAATAATAATGGAGTTATTTTTTATCTATTAAAAATTTGTATGTATTGGTAAAGATAATATATAAAAAATCATACTAAAGCACTATACATTTGCGTAATTTATAAATTTTCTATTTTCTTCTGTATTCATGTAATAACTATAATGGGTATATTTATCAAGTTTTTGTATTTATTTATAGTCGTCTGCAATCATTTGTGTATTTTCCTTTTAGAGTTCGTCAGTAGGGAGCACTTTCTTCAAAAGAGTTATGTATATATTCATATTTCATGATGGTTGTATTATCATCTCTTGGCTTTTTATCAATAATATGATTAGGTCTTGAAATATATCTAGTAATGTAATTGGTACAATTGTCAATGTTATTATCCTCATTTTCTTTTAATAGAAATACAACCAAAGTCAAGTTTTATGAATTTCTAAAATAAAAAAGTAGTGTCATAATATATCAAAAGTAGTGTAATATGAAATATCAATGAGAGTATATAATGAATCAAATACAAGAGGATAGAATGTCTAAACTAATGTGAATGGAATTTGATAATTTTTTTATGGGAGATTAGCGACAGTAAGCAAACATCACAGAATAACAGAGGTCTAGGGGAAAGCAATGACAATGAAAGTAAAACTATCAGTTTCTGGTGGATTTTTTTGATTGATATTCAGTTAAATTTTATCGTTTTAGGATTTAATTTTATTAAGTAAAGAAAAATTCAATTATTTTAATTAACTTGATAAAATAATTGAATTTTTGATTATTGTTAAGATAAAAAGAGTTATAGAAAGCTATTATAAGTTATTATATTTTATTTACAGCAAACATAACATTTATGTTGAATAGCTGTTAGTTCAAATTGAAATTTACTACGAAATTTTTACTAGTTTTTCCTACATAAGTAACTATGTTACCTTTTGCAGTTACAGAGTATGTTTTATTTGAATTTTTAAAATTTCCTGTATAACTTGACATTTCAAAATAGTTTATTGTAGCAACTTTAGTTACAGTTATTGTAGGTTTATAGGATGTATCAAAGTATTTGACAGAGTTTTTTGTTGTGTATTTATATTTTAAAGCCATTCGATTTCTACCACTATTAAAAGATAAAGTTTTACTAGCAGATGTCGAATGTGTCGATACTTCATTGTTGATAGTTATTTCTATTTGAGGATCCATTGTTATTATTTCAATACAGTTTTCATAAAGTTCAGTTTGGTTAATAGTTGATATTGATGAAATATAAGTTTGATAATCCATTTCAAAATATTTATTTAGTTGATTTTCGTAATATTCATTTTTTCATAGATATGAAATTGTGTATGATATGTCTTATTTATGTTTTGTAACATTAAATTTATATTAGAAATATGGTAATTGTCAGTTTCTATTGCATTGATAGGTATTATACTAAACATAAATGTGATAGTTGATATAAATATAGTAATAATTTTTTTCATAAATTTATTTATTTCTTTCTATTGCTTCATTTAAAAGTTGTACAAATTCCAAAAATGATTTTTTTCCAAAATCTGTAATTGAATAGGTTGTTTGAGGTCTTTTATTAACAAATTCTTTTTTTACATCAATAAATCCTGCTTCATAAAGCTTATTTGTATGATTGGTCATTGCTCCATCAGCACATTGACATACTTTTTTTAATTGATTATATGTTAAAGGTGAAGTATATAAACTAGCCAAAATTTGAATTCTTATCGTAGAATCAAAAATTTTTGATTGATTAGATATAGATTTCTTCATTTTTAATTATTTTTTTCATATAAATCAATATAAAAATAAAATGTGCTAATACAAAGAAGCCAAAATCTTGTAGAAAATTAATAAAATTATATGCTGTAATTAAAAATATTGAACTGTTATTTATAGATGAAAATGAAAAAACAACTACAATATTTATAAGATATATAAATATATTATA
>OLOD01001335.1_pt1 | contig 15708 bp, 15 predicted proteins | sample 1671921 | NCBI WGS metagenome assembly OLOD01 (sample SAMEA3136626, study PRJEB25190) | human gut metagenome | biome: human gut; feature: human-associated habitat; material: faeces | place: Austria | collected 2013
GAAGAGCTGTAACTCCTCGATAAACAGTAAAAACTATTTATTCGTTACAGCTCCTATTATTACATTTTTACTGTAGATTTAACTAATTCAACAACTTCTTCAGAAGTAGCACAATCTAATGCTTTTTCTACTAAAGCTTCCATATCAGCTTTTGATACGCTCTTAATTAATTTTCTTTGAGCTAAGATTGAAGTAGCTGACATTGAGAATTCATCTAATCCTAAACCAAGTAATAATGGAGCTGCAATAGCTTCACCAGCCATTTCTCCACACATACCAGCCCATTTACCTTCAGCATGTGCTGAATCAATAACATGTTTTAATAAGTTTAAGATTGATGGGTTGAATGGTTGATATAAATAACTTACACCAGAAGACATTCTGTCTGCTGCAAATGTATATTGTACTAAGTCATTTGTTCCTACTGAGAAGAAATCAACTTCTTTAGCAAATTTATGAGCTAATACAGCAGCTGCAGGGATTTCAATCATGATACCAACTTGTAATGTATCACTTACTTTAACACCTTCAGCAACTAATTTTTCTTTTTCTTCCATTAAGATTCCTTTAGCTTTACGGAATTCTTGTAAAGTAGCAATCATTGGGAACATAATTCTTAAATCACCATAAACTGATGCTCTAAGTAATGCTCTTAATTGAGTTCTAAAGATATCTTCTCTTTGGAAACATAAACGGATTGCACGAACACCTAAGAATGGGTTCATTTCTTTTGGTAAATCGATAGCTTCGATTTCTTTATCTCCACCGATATCTAATGTTCTAACAACAACAGGTTTACCTTCCATACCTTCTAATACTTCTTTATAAACTTCAAATTGTTGTTCTTCAGTTGGTAATTCAGCAGATTCCATATATAAGAATTCAGTTCTGAATAATCCAACACCTTCACCACCGTTTTCTTTAACACCTGCTAAATCTTTTGCTGAACCAATGTTAGCAACTAATTCAACTTGATGTCCATCAGTAGTAACTGTTTTTTCATTAACTAATTTCTTTAATTCTTCTTTATAAGCAATGAAATCAGCACGTTTAGTTTCATATTCTTTAACTGTTGCTTCATCAGGATTGATCATAACTGTTCCTTCAATACCATCAAGAACAATTAAATCTCCATCTTTAACTTCTTCAGTAATTGTTTTACAAGCAACAACTGCAGGAATTTCTAAAGAACGAGCCATGATAGCTGAGTGAGAAGTTCTACCACCAATATTAGTAGCAAATCCTCTAACTAAGTTTTTATTTAATTGTGCTGTATCAGAAGGAGTTAAATCATCAGCGATAATAACAACTTCTTCATCAATTAAAGCAGGGTTTGGTAATGGTTTACCAAGTAAATTAGCTAATAAACGACGAGAAACGTCTTTAATATCAGCAGCTCTTTCTCTAAAATAATCATCATCCATCATTTCAAACATTGCAATGAAATTATTTGCAACTGCATCTAATGCAGCTTCAGCACATAATTTTTCATTATTAATTTTGTCTAAAACTTGTGTTTTTAATTCAGGATCTTGAAGTACTAATGCATGCGCATCAAATACAGCAGCTTCTTCAGCTGATAAGTTTTTAGAAGCAGCTTCTTTGATTGCTTCTAATTGTTTAGCTGTTTCAGCCATACAATCTTCAAATTTTTTGATTTCAGCTGCAACATCTTCTACAGTGTTTTGTGTTACAGTTAAATCAGGCATAACTAGTTTGTATGCTTTAGCAATTGCAATACCACTAGAAGCCCCAATACCTTTAATCATAGTATTAAACACCTCCATATTTACATCCCAATTCTAACCTATTTTTATTGAAAAATAAAGACATTTTCATTGAACGAATGGACTTTTTAAGAAAAAAGACAAGTATTTATTGAATTGTTTGTCTAGACATGATATGATGGAATTGAGGAGGAGTTTGCAATGAAAGTTATTATCGTAGAAAATTATGAAGAAGCAAGCCAAGAAGCAGCAAAAATTTTTATTAATCAAGTAAAGGAAAAACCAAATAGTATTTTAGGATTAGCAACAGGGTCTACTCCTGTAAGAATGTATGAATTATTAAGAGAAGATCATGAAAAAAATCATACATCATATAAAGATGTTAAATCATACAACTTAGATGAATATTTTGGATTAGATGCAAGTCATCCACAAAGTTATCATTATTTTATGTATAAAAACTTATTCAATGGAATTGATATTAAAGATGAAAATGTACATGTTCCATGTGGACAAGGAAATATCCAAGAAAATTGTGATGAATATAATAAAATGTTAGCTGAAAATCCAGTTGATGTTCAATTATTAGGAATTGGTTCAAATGGACATATTGGATTCAATGAACCAGGAACTGATTTTAATTCAAAAACACATTATGTTGATTTAAAAGAAAGTACTATTAAAGATAATGCAAGATTATTCTTTGATGGAGATGAAGATGCTGTACCAAAACAAGCTATCTCTATGGGAATTCAAAATATCATGGATGCTAAAAGTGTTGTTTTAATTGCTTGTGGTAAAAATAAAGAAGATGCTGTTAAAGGAATGATCGAAGGTCCTGTAACTCCAGAATTACCTGCTAGTGTATTACAAAATCATAAAGATGTAACTGTGATTATTGATAAAGCAGCTGCAGCTTTATTAGAAAAAGAATATTAAAATCAAGAGGGAGAAAAATCTCCCTTTTTTTGTTTAGGTTGAAATTTTAATCATTAGACTGTAAGATTATAGTACTGATACAGAAGGTGAAAACTATGAAAAAAATAAGACTTAAAGAATTATTTAATATACCTAATTGTTTATGCTATTTAAGAATAATACTTATTCCTATTTTTTTACATCGCTATTTTTTAGCTGGAAGTAAAGAAGATTATTATATATGTGCTATTATCTTAATTATTTCAGGTCTATCTGATTTTTTAGATGGCTATATTGCTAGACATTTTCAGATGATTACTGATTTTGGAAAAATTATAGATCCAATTGCTGATAAATTGACACAATTTACGGTTGCATTTGTTTTAGTTTATACGTATTCATGGATGTGGTTATTACTTCTTATCATTGTTTTAAAAGATGGAATGCTGGCTTTAGGTGGACTTTATTTATATGAAAAAGGAGCAAAGGTACAAGGAGCTTCTTGGTGGGGAAAAATTTCTACTGCTATCTTTGATGTTGTCGCAATCCTATTAATTGGAATACATATTCCAAATTCTGTTTTTGCAACTGTTTCAATTTTTATTTGTATTATATTGATGCTTTTATCACTTGTTTTATATGCTAAACAACTATTATCTATTTATAAGGAGCTTAAAAATGAATAAAAGGCAAATAAAGTTAAGTTGTTATTTAGAACAATTAAATATAGAGGTTGTTAAAGTAGAAATGATTTTAAATCAACTAAATAGATTGAAAAATAATCAAGAAATTGCAAATTATATTGTTGAAAGAGATTTATTGAAAACAAGATGTCAATTAGAATTATCGCTTGCTTCTTTGTGTATTATTCTAAGAAAGATGTGTGAAAATCAATTTATTACCTTAAACCAAGAAAGAAGAAAAGATATTAATAGTATTATTCATTCAAATCGATTTGATTTTTTTGAGGATGATAAAGTTTATGTTTTTTCACAAAAAGGACAAGAAGAAGTTAATATAATCCAATTATTAGATTATGCAAAAAAGATATTTAAAGAAATCGTATGATTTTTTTGGACATCTTTTTTATTTTAACCAAGATAAAATAAAATTGGTGAATAAAATGAATATTAAAAAAAATTGTGGTATTGTTTTGATTATTTTGGGTATCATCTTAACATTAGATCGTACAAATGAATTTAAGGGAATCGTTTCAATTATTGTCTATTATATCCAAGAATATTGGCCTTTACTCATTACTTTTTGTGGTGTTTCATTACTTGCAACACCACAAAAAACAAAAAAGAAATGAAATAAAAAATACTGATTTTATATAGCTAAATGAATTGAAACGAGATAACAAAAATGATAATATGTACAATGTATTAATGGAGGAAACAAAAAAATGAAAAAAAGACCTATCGTATTATGTATTATGGATGGTTATGGTATTTCTGAAAGCATTAATGGTAATGCTGTAAGACTTGCTAATACACCTAATTTAGATGATTTAATGGCTATGTATCCAAACACAACTATTTCAGCTAGTGGTATGCCAGTTGGTTTACCTGATGGACAAATGGGAAATAGTGAAGTTGGACACTTAAATATTGGAGCAGGTAGAACTGTATATCAATCATTAACTTTAATTAATAAAGCTTTAAATGAAAAAACTTTCTTTGAAAATGAAAAATTCTTAAAAGCAATTCAACATGCTAAAGATAATGGTTCTAAATTACATATTTGGGGATTATTATCAAATGGTGGTGTTCACTCATCGAATGAACATATTTATGGTTTATTAGAATTAGCTAAACAACAAGGTTTAGATAAAGTATATGTACATGCTTTCTTAGACGGAAGAGATGTTGCTCCTGATAGTGGTGTTGATTTCGTAAAAGAATTACAAGAAAAAATTGAAGAAATCGGTGTTGGACAAATCGCATCAATTTCTGGTAGATACTATGCAATGGACAGAGATAAAAGATTTGATCGTGTTAAATTAGCTTACGATGCAATCGTATGTCAAGAAGGTGAATCTTTTGAATGTCCAGTTCAATATGTAAAAGATTCTTATGCTAAAGATGTATTAGATGAATTCGTTATCCCTGGTTACAACAAAAACGTTGAAGGAACAATTGATGATGGAGATTCAGTAATCTTCGCTAACTTCAGACCAGATAGAGCTATTCAATTAGCTACAGTAATCACAAATCCTACATTCTATGAAGGATATGTACCTGAAAAACAAGTTAAAGATTTAGAATTCGTATGTATGATGAAATATGCTGATAGCGTTAATGGAGAAATCGCATTCGTTTCACCTGAACTTACAAATACATTAGGTGATTATTTATCAGCTCAAGGTTTAAAACAATTACGTATTGCTGAAACTGAAAAATATGCTCACGTAACTTTCTTCTTTGATGGTGGGGTAGATAAAGAAATCGAAGGAGCTACTCGTGTGTTAGTTAACTCACCAAAAGTTGCTACTTATGATTTACAACCTGAAATGTCAGCTTATGAAGTAAAAGATAAATTAATTGCTGAATTAGATAAAGATATTCATGATGTTGTAATCGTTAACTTTGCTAACTGTGACATGGTAGGACATACTGGTGTTATTCCTGCAGCAATCAAAGCTGTTAGCGTTGTAGATGAATGTATTGGTGAAGTATATGAAAAAGTTCTTGAATTAGGTGGAACTATGTTAATTACTGCTGACCATGGTAATGCTGAAGAAGAATTAGATGCAGATGGTAATCCATTCACTGCACATACAACAAATGTTGTACCTTTAATTGTTACTAATTCTCATGTAGGATTAAAAGAAGGCGGAAAATTAGGAGATTTAGCTCCAACAATGTTACAATTATTAGGTTTACCAATTCCTGAAGAAATGGATGGAGAATCTTTATTAAAATAATCAATAAGTTCATATTGATTTCATTTTTAATAGGTATATTAAGTGGGTGTAGTCATACTACATCCACTCATACTATACAGAAAGATTTATCAAAAGATCAAATTATAGAAATCAATTATGATGATGTTTTAAAGAAAATAGATCAAAAAGAAGATTTTGTTTTATATATAGGTAGACCTGATTGTAAAGATTGTCAAGAATTTGAACCTTATTTAAAAAGTTATTTAAAGAAAAATAAAGGAGTTTATCTTTATTATTTCAATATTAAAGAATATCAAGATCAAGCTAACAGTCAAGAAGCAACTAAAAAAGAAAAAGCACGTTATAATCAAATAAGAAAAAAACTTGATTTTTCATGGACTCCTACTTTGAAGTTAGTAGATAATGGGAAATTTGTTGATCAATATACATTTTTAGATGAAGACTATTATTCATTAACAGCTAAAAAACAAAAAGAAAAAAAACAAGATTATATTGATAAACTTTCATCTTGGTTAGATCAAATATACCAAGATTAAAAGAAAGGATTGATAAGAATATGAAAAAATGTCCAAAATGTCATAAAAATATACCAAGTAATGCAAAGGTATGTCCTTATTGTGGGACACCCCAATCTGGCTATCAACCAATGAAACGTACTCCAAAAAGAAAGTTTGCTTTTATTTATCCTATTTTAATAATTGCATTTATTTTATTACCAATGGGAGTTACTTTCTTTACTTTTGATGCTTTAACTGATAGCGGAGTTAATCAAACAGCAACATTAAAAACATATGAAAAATCAAATCATGAAGCAGTTGTTTATCAATATGATTCACTAAAAGAATTCTCAAAAAATGTTAAGAATAGTAAAAAATATGTTAATAAAATCAATAACATTGAAGCATCTTTAGAAAAAATAGTAGGAAAAGAAAATATTGATCAAGAATATTCATTTCAAATAACAGATAATAATAATCTTTATGTGTCTGTTCAATATGATATTTCATTAGATAAACAAAATACTATGAATATTTCTTATGATTATGATTTATCAAAACAAAATCAATTACAATTTGAATATCATTTAAATAATGTTCAACAATTAGATGATGGATATCAACAATTAAATCAACAAGCTAAAAAAATGAATCAAATTATTACAATATTCAATGGAAAAGATAACCAAGAATTGATTCAAAAAACATTAGCAGATTTAAAAAATAGTGAAGAAGAATTAACTAAAGAAACCCTTTCTCATTATGGAAAAGGAATGACACAATCAAAAGGAAATAATCAATCTTCAATAAGAGTATTTAATTATAAAGATACATATCGCTTAAAATTATCTTATGATACGAAGTTAAAAATAGAAAAATTTATATAAAGCCAAGAAATTGGCTTTTTCTTTTTATGTAAAACAAGTATAATAGGGATAATTATAGGGAAAAAAGTAGGTGAATCGATGAGAAAAATTGCAGTTTTGACCTCAGGAGGAGATTCTCCAGGAATGAATGGTGCGATTCGTGCAATCGTGCGAGTAGGAATAAAAAGAGGTTTTGAAGTTTATGGTATCTATGAAGGATATAAAGGATTGGTAGCCGGAAATATTAAAAAATTAGGGTATAGTGATGTTTCTGAAATACTATCAAAAGGGGGAACTATTTTAGAATCTTCAAGATTACCATCATTTAAAGAAGATGAAGTTCAAGAAAAAGCTATCTGGCAGCTTAAACAAAGAAATATAGATGGACTTGTAGTAATTGGTGGAGATGGAAGTTATAAAGGTGCTTTAGCGCTTTGTCAAAAAGGAATTGATTGTATTGCAATTCCTGGAACAATTGATAATGATATTAATGGTACGGATGAAACGATAGGATTTCATACAGCACTTTACAATATTATCGATGCTGTTAATAAATTAAGAGATACTTCTAGTTCACATCATCGTTGTTTTGTTGTTGAAGTTATGGGAAATCATGCCGACAATCTCGCTATTTATTCAGCAATTGCTTGTGGTAGTGAAATTGTTATTACAGATAAAACAGGTTATGATGAAAATAAAATTATTGAAGAGCTTAAAATATGCGAACAAGAATATCATAAAAAGCATGCTATTATTATTGTAAGTGAAAAAATATTAGATGTTGAAAAGCTAGCAAATCGTATCAGTGAAGAAACAGGGTATTCAGGAAGATCAATTATTTTGGGACATATTCAAAGGGGTGGATCTCCAGTTCCTGAAGATCGTATTTTAGCTTCTAAAATGGCAGAAGAAGCAATTTGTTTACTAGAAAAAAGAAAAAGTGGTTTATGTATTTGTATGAAAGATAATCAAATTGTTTCTAAAAATATAGAAGAAGCTTTGATTGAAAAAAATGAAAATCATGATCGTTTATATCAGTTATTTTTAGATTTAGCTTAAGGAGTCATATATGAAAAAAATATTATTTAGTGATATCGATGGAACAATTGCTAAAGACAATTTACCCATTACTTATAAAGATCAAGATGCTGTAAAAAAATTAAGAGCTCAAGGTCATTATTTTTCATTTTGTACAGGAAGAAATATTCAAGAAACAAAACTTGTAACTCCACATTTTGAATATGATTATTTAGTCTTAAATAATGGAGCAATGATTGTTGATCAAAATGATCAAGTTCTCTATCGCAAACAAATAAAAAATGAGATTGCAAAAGAAATATTAAAAGAGAGTTATCAAAAATATTCTTATTTAAATTACACATTTTTTGATGGTCAACAAACTTATGGATATATAGATCAAAAAACATGTATTCTAACAGAAAATGGTTATCAAGAAATAGAAGGTGATTTTTTAGAAATATTAGATCATACTCAAGATGATATTGATATTGTATGTGCTTTTCATCCACAAGAAAAATTAGATGAAATACTTGAAATTCAAAAAAAAGTGAATCAAAAATATCCAGGCATACATGCAACACTTAATGTTGTTTATTTAGATATTACAGTAGATTGTACAAAAGGAAGTGGACTTAAAACGCTTTGCTCGTTATTAAATCAAGAAATGATATCCTATTGTATAGGAGATTCTTATAACGATTTAGATATGTTTGAAAAAGCTGATCATGCTTATACTTTTAATCGTGTAGAAAAACAAATAAAAGAAAAAACAGAAAAACAAGTTGATTATGTTTATGAAGTCATCAATGATATGTTGGAGGGGGAATAACAATGAGTTGGCAAGATAAATTAAGACAAGTTGAACCGTATGTAGCAGGAGAACAACCTAAAATTGTTGATATGATTAAGTTGAATACAAATGAAAATCCATATGGTCCAAGTGAAAAAATAAAAGAGGTTTTAAAAAATATCGATATTGAAAAATTAAAACTTTATCCAAATAGTGATGGAGAAGAATTAAGACATGCTTTAGCTAAGTATCATGGTTTAAAAGATGAACAAGTTTTTTTAGGAAATGGTTCAGATGAAGTTTTAGCACTTACATTCTTAACATTTTTTAATGGAAGTGATCCAGTATTATTTCCAAATATCTCTTATTCATTTTATCCAGTTTATTGTGATCTTTATCAAATGAATTATAAAGAGATTGTTTTAGATCAAGAGTTTAAAATGCATGTTGATGATTTTAAACAACCAAATTCAGGAATTATTTTTCCTAATCCTAATGCACCAACAGGATTACTTGTTTCTATAGATTTTATAGAAGAAGTTTTAAAAAGTAATCCAGATAGTATTGTTGTTGTAGATGAAGCTTATATTGATTTTGGAGGACAATCATGTGTGTCACTTATTGATCAATATGAAAATTTAGTGGTTATTCAAACATTCTCTAAATCAAGATCTTTTGCGGGTGCTAGATTAGGAGTGGCTTTAGGAAATAAAGAAGCTATCTCTCATTTATATGATGTAAAAAATTCTTTTAACTCATATCCAATTGATTATATTACACAACAAATTGGACTTGCTTCTGTATTAGATAGTCAAGATATGAAAGAAAAATGTCAAAAAGTCATTCAAACAAGAGAATATACGAAAACTAGACTTAAAACATTAGGATTTGTTGTTCCAGATAGTTATGCAAATTTTGTATTTGTAAAACATCCAAAGATTGATGGTGAAGAATTATTTTTAGCACTTAGAAAAGAAGGCATTATTGTGCGTCATTGGAATAAACCATTGATTGATCAATATTTAAGAATTACAATTGGAACTGATCAACAAATGGAAAGATTCTTTGAATTTTTAGAAAAATATTTAAATCAAAAAGGGCTGTTATGATTTTCATAACAGTTTTTTATAAAAAAAGAAGCTACAGCGATTTGCTATAGCCTTTATTTTTCTTCTGTATGATGTAAATCTTCTTTAATTTGAGTCGTAGAAATTTCAGGAGTTCTTGGTAAATAAATGACTTCTACACCTTCATCTTTTAAATAATCAAATTTACCTTTCCAATCATCTCCAATAACAAAAGTATCGATATGATATTCTTTAATATCTTTGATCTTTTGATCCCAATTTTCTTCAGGAATAACTAAATCTACGAAACGTACAGATTCTAGTAAACCTTTTCTTTGTTCATAAGAGAAATAACATTTTTTATCTTTTTTCAAACGTGTAAATTCATCAGTTGAAACAGCAACAATTAAATAATCACCTAAAGCCTTAGCACGTTTTAATAAATTAATATGTCCATAATGTAATAAATCAAATGTACCATAAGTAATAACTCTTTTCATACCTAACCCTCTTTTACTTTTAATAATACTATTTTCAAAATTAATATCTGCTACTGATTTAGTAAGTTCAGTTTTACGATCACGATTCATTAATGCAGTTACAGCATCATTTGGACTTACTTTTCCATGAACAATAGCATCGACCGTTGCTGTAATCGGCATTTCAACATTATATCTTTTAGAAAGTTGCATTGCAGCAGGTAAAGCATTTAATCCTTCTACGACCATTCCTACTTCTTTAGTAGCATCGTTTACTTTATAGCCTTGACCAATAAGTGTTCCACATTTAAAGTTACGACTATGAATACTTGTTGCTGTAACAATCAAATCTCCAATTCCTGCAAGACCATGGAATGTTTGTTCAAGACAACCCATTGTTGTTCCTAAACGTGTCATTTCTGAAAGACCACGAGTAATAATAGCAGCACGTGTATTATCACCAAAATTTAGACCATGAGCAATTCCTGCAGCTAAAGCGATAATATTCTTTAATGCACCACATAATTCAACACCACGTACATCGACATTTGTATAAACACGCATACATGTTCCTTGGAATAAGTTTTGTACTTTTTCAGCAACTTCTAAATCATCGCAAGCTGAAACAATTGTTGATGGCATATCTTTAACAACTTCTTCAGCATGTGTAGGACCAGATAAAGCAACAATTTTAGTTTGATTTCCTAAAACGTCTCTAATGATTTCTGACATAGTATAAAGACTATCGCTTTCTACTCCTTTTGCTAAATCAATTAAAATCTGATCTTGAATGTAATCTTTAGCAGTTTCCATTGTACTTCTCATAAAGACAGAAGGAACTGCAACAACTAAATACTCACTATTACATACTTCTTTAATATCTGTTGTAAATCCCATATCATCAGGAATTTCTAATTCAGGTAATTTTGGATGACTACGATTTTTTTTAATATATTCGATTTCTTGAGGTAATGCAGACCATACCATCACGGAATGATGACGATTGCATAACACTCTTGCTACAGCCATACCCCATGTACCTGCGCCTAAAACACCAACTTTATACATGATAAATAACCTCCTATTTTTTGATGTATTTCATTTTTTCATCTTTTATAAAAACTAAATGATGATCATTTGATTCATTTTCACTAAAATGATAATCATCAATGACTACTTCTTTAATACTTTCTATATCTTCAAGATGATGTTGAATTAAATAATTTAACATCATTCCTCTTGCTTTTTTTAAATACACAGCATTTCTTTTTAAAGTATGCCCGTTTCTTATCACAAAATCAAGTTGAATGATTGGAAGATCAATCATTTTTTCATATTCCTTTGTACTTAAAGAAATAATAACATCTTCATCTTTTAAATAATCATTTACTTCTTTTTGCCAATAAGAATATAAGTTTAAACCATTAAGTTTATGTTTCATTTCTAAACGATGATAATTTACAGCATCATTATAACGTAAAATACCATAAAGTGGGGAATTAATTAGAAGATGTTTCTTTAAATATTCCCATTCCTTTGATTGATAATTCTTTAAATCAAGTTGTTTAAAAACAACTCCATTAAATAAATTTAAAGCAGCAAATGTTTCATCATTATGAAAATAATCATAAATCAATGAAGATTGTTTAAAAGATATCTTCATGAAATCATGAATTTGATTGATATCTAATTCTTTTAATTGTTTTCTTAAAGATTCTGCTTTATTAAAAAACAAAGGTGTTTGTTTTTCAATAGGAAAATGCTTTTCTTTTAAACTTTTTGCATCAGCAATTATGATTTTCATAGACTTCACCATATCCATTATATATTAAAATAAAAAATTATGATATACTACATTCGGTGATAAAAATGAATACAACAATTATAGATAAGATATTAATTCATATGCTAGATATGGAACATAGTCAAATTATTTATTCTGATCAATTTATTGATTTAATAGAAGGAACAACAGAATATTATGATAAAAAAATAGAAAAATGTTTAACAAATACAACAATTAAAGAACTTGTTGTAGGAAGTGAACATCATCTATTACAAGCAGCAAGAAATATGATCATTGATGATGAACAATTTATTGATGAATCTAAAAAAATTGCTCAAGATTTATTTGCTGTCAGTAAATATGTTGAAGAAATGCCTAATAGTAACTTGATGTTTGTTGAATGTAAAGTAGATGGGGAAAAGATGATTCTCATCATGAAATTAAATTATAAAGTGACACCTATTTCTGTTGTGGAAGAAGTAGATGGAAAGAGATTTATTAAATTTGTAAACAGACAAAGTCTTCCTCCTAAAACTTCAGCTGTGGAAGAAGCTATTATTATCAATGTTGATCAAAGTACAATTTCTTTAATTGAAAAAAGATTTCAAATAGATGGTAAACCAGGATATTACTTAAATGATCAATATATTAAAGGTGAACCTAAATTAACTGATAAACAAAAAATGAGTATTGTCAATAAAGTTGTTAAAAAAGTTGATAGTGAATATAACGTTTTTGAAGGTGATCCTACAGCTATGGTCAAAAAAGAAATGATTGATTTAGTAATGGAACATTTACCATTAAAACCAATGGAAATTGCTAAAAAAGTAATGGGTGATGATTATAATGCAAAGGAAGAAGTTGAAACAATCATGAGAGATCTAGGCATTGAAGAAGATGATGAAATTGTCAATGTACCACTTTCATTAGATCGTATGTCAAGATGTAAACTTGTTTTGGATGATGATCGTATTATTGAATTGAATGTTGAAGATTATTTAAATCATGAAAACATTACAACTGAAACAGATATGTCAGGATATTCAACAATTACTTTAAATAATATCAAGGATATTAAGATTAAATAAAGACAAGAAGTTTTCTTTATGATAGAATAAACAAGCATATAATGAAAGGAAATAGATAAATGAGTAAAGTAATTAAATTAGGTAATTATAAAGGTATTGAATTTAAAGTAGAAAAAGTACCTGTATCAAATGAAGAAGTAGAACAACAAATTCAAATGATTTTAGCTCAATCAAGACAAACTGAAGAAAAAGCAGGAGATACTGTTGAAAATGGTGATATTGCTACAATCGATTTCGTTGGTTTAAAAGATGATGTTGCTTTTGAAGGTGGAACAGGAAATGATTATGATTTAGAAATTGGTTCAGGATCATTTATTCCAGGATTTGAAGAACAAATGATTGGAATGAAAGTAAATGAAACAAGAGATTTAAATTTAACTTTCCCAGAAAATTACCAAGCTGAAGATTTAGCAGGACAAGATGTTGTTTTTAAAGTAACAGTTAAAAAATTATCTGTAAAAAAAGATGCTGAATTAAATGATGCTTTTGTTGAAGGTTTAGGTGTACCTGAAATTAAAACAGTTGAAGATTTAAAAGCTTATATTAATGAAGGTTTACAACAACAACATGATCAACAATATGAAGCTCAAAAAGAAAATACAATTTTTGATGCATTTATGGCAGATAGTGAAGTTGAATTAGATGATGATGCTATTGATGAAGCTTTAGATAGACAAATGTCTTATATGGCTAACCAAATGATGGCTCAAGGTATTCAATTAGATCAATACTTACAAATGACAGGTATGGATGAAGAAAAATTAAGAGAACAAATGAGACCATCAGCTACTCAACAAGCTAAGTTAGAAGCTTTAATTGATGAAATTATTGCTGTTGAAAAAATCGTTGTTACTGAAGAAGTTTTAGATGAACAATTAAATATGGTTGGACAAGCTAATCAAATGACTAAAGAACAAGTTTTAGAAAAGATTGATTTAGAAGGATTCAAAAGAGATTTATCTCGTATGCAAGCAAGTCGTATTATTGTAAATAATGCAGTTGAAAAATAATGAAAATTCCACGATATAGTGGAGTTTTTTTATTATAGTGTATAAAAATAATTTTTTCATTGATATTTAGTTTTGTTAATGTAAAATAGGTTGAGTAATTAAAGAAAAAGGGTTAAAATATTTACTTGTATTAAGGGGGTTTCATTTTTTATGAAAATCATTGTTTTGGGAGCCGGTAAAGTCGGAAAAACACTTATCAAACATATGGCAAATGAAGATCATGATATTATTGTTGTTGATCAAAATGCAACTAAAGTAGAAGAAGTTGTAAACCAATATGATGTTATAGGTGTTGTAGGTAATGGTGGTTCATATGATATTTTAATGGAAGCAGGAGCTGAAGATGCTAACCTTATTATTTGTGTAACTGCTTCAGATGAATTAAATATATTAGCAGGATTAATGGCTAAAAAGATGGGGACAAGACATACAATTGCACGTGTTAGAAATCCTGATTATTCATCACAACGTGATTTTATGAGAAATCAATTAGGTTTTTCAATGATCGTTAATCCTGAACTTGAAGCTGCAAGTGAAATTCGTCGAGTTTTATCATTTCCTTCAGCTGTTAAAGTAGACACTTTTTCAAGAGGAAAAGTAGAACTTGCTGAATTTTTTGTTGAAGATCATAGTCGTTTAAATGGAGTAGAATTAAATCAATTACATAAAATTACAAAGACAAATATTTTAGTATGTGCTGTAAGTCATAATGAAGATGTGATTATTCCAGATGGAAATTATACTATTAAACCTGGTGATCACTTATATATTACAGGAACACATCGTGATTTATCAAAATTCTGTTTGGATATTGGTGTTATTACAAGTCGTATTAAAAATGTCATCATTATTGGTGGAGGAAAAATTGCATATTATTTATCTAAACAATTATCTACTCAAGGAATTAAAGTTAAGATTATTGAAAAAGATGAAAATCGTTGCCAAGTTTTAGCTGAAAAATTACCATATGTGACAATTATTCATGGTGATGGTAGTGATGATGAATTATTAAATGAAGAAGGTATTGAAAATACAGATGCTGTTTTAGCACTTACTGGATTAGATGAAGAAAATATTGTTTTATCACTATCAGCAAAGAGTCTTTACCATAAAAAGACAATTGCGAAAGTGACAAGAATGAACTATACGGGATTATCTGATGTTTTAAAGGTAGATAGTATTGTAGCACCAAAGAAAATTGTTGCTAGTCAAATTATTAGATATGTACGTGCTAAGATGAATAAAGATCATGATTCATCAGTTAAAACACTTTATAAAATTGTTGATGGTGAAGTAGAAGCTGTTGAATTTAAAGTAACAGAACATTTTAAATTTTTACATAAAACAATAAATGAAATGAGAATTAAGGAACATGTTTTAGTAGCAGCGATTATTAGAGAAAATGAAGTAATTGTTCCAAAAGGAAATACAACAATGGAATTAAATGATTACGTAATTATTGTTTCTCGTGGAGAAATCATGAAATCATTAAATGATATGGTAGAGTCTAAAGTTTATGAAAACTATATAAAATCATAGGTTTTAGGACTCA
>OLOD01001336.1_pt1 | contig 15690 bp, 17 predicted proteins | sample 1671921 | NCBI WGS metagenome assembly OLOD01 (sample SAMEA3136626, study PRJEB25190) | human gut metagenome | biome: human gut; feature: human-associated habitat; material: faeces | place: Austria | collected 2013
AAAGAAGGGAGATTGATTCAACAAGGAAGTTATGAGGAATTATTTAAGCAAGCTAATTTATTTAGAGAGCTTGTGGAAAATCAAAAGAATTTAGAAAGGATTATTGAAAATGAAAGATAAGATAAAATTAATTATTTCTTTATTAAAATTAGTATGTCCTTTTTTAATGATTATGTTATTGGCAATTATTTTAGGTGTGTTAGGACATCTAACAGCAACCTTTATTACCGTTTTTATCATTCTCGCTTTTTGTAAAGTAATTTCCTTTTCACTTGCTGTTAAATTAATTATTCTTTGTGCATTTTCAAGAGGAATCTTACGATACATAGAACAAGCATGTAATCATTATATTGCCTTTAAAGTATTGGCTCATATTCGTCATTTAGTCTTTGAAAAATTAAGAGAACTGGCACCAGCTAAATTAGAAAATGAAGATAAAGGAAATATTATTGCAATGTTGACAAGTGATGTTGAACTCTTAGAAGTTTTCTTTGCTCATACTATTTCGCCGGTGATGATTGCCTTTATTTATAGTATAATTATGATTTGTTTTATAGGATCTTATCATTTTGTTTTTGGGATACTTGCTTTTGTTTGTTATGGTATCATGGGTATATTGATTCCATATATTACTTATAAAGTGAGTCAAAAAGAGGGAAGTAATTATCGTTTTTTACTTGCTAATTTTAATACTTTTGTTTTAGAGACAGTTTTAGGTAAAAGAGAAATTTTACAATTTAGTCAACAAGAAAAACGCTTTGAACAGATGATGGATTATCAAAATAAGTTAACCCAAACACATCAAAAATTAATCAAACATCAAAGTTTTCAACAAATACTTTCAGATGGACTGATTATTTTATCGATTGTTATTTCTATTTTATTGATCAAGAATCATGTTTCTAAGGAATTGTTGATTCCAATGATGGCACTTTCTTCATCCTTTGGCCCAACGATTGCTCTAGCAAATCTCGCAAACAATTTGAATCAAGTATTCCCTTGTGCAAGACGTATTTTAAATCTATTAGAGGAAGAACCATTACTTAAAGAAATTACAAATAAAAATACTACTTTAAATTTACCAATTGAAATAAAAAATCTATCATTTCATTATCCAAATACGTCTCAAGAAGTTTTACATCAAATCAATTATACATTTGAATTTGGTAAAACCTATGGTCTTCTTGGTAAAAGTGGATGTGGCAAATCAACATTATTAAAATTATTAATGCATATTTATCAAGGTGAAGGTGAGATTTTATTTAATAATGAATCGATTGAAGAAATCAACAGTCAAACTCTAAAAGAAAATATCAGCTATGTTGATCAAGAAACATTTTTATTTAAAGATACGTTATATCATAATATCACCTTATTAAATCCTGCTTATAGTCAAGAAGATGTAATAGAAGCTTGTAAACAAGCACAAATTCATGATTTTATTATGTCTTTACCCCAAGGATATCAAACGATTTATGATGAAAATATTTCGGGTGGTCAAAAACAAAGAATTGGTCTTGCACGTGCTTTCTTAAGAAAAACACCGATTCTTTTATTAGATGAACCAACAAGTCGTATTGATAGTTTAAATGAAGCAGATCTGTTAGAAAGTTTAAAACGAATTAAAGATGAAAAATTGATTATTATTGTTAGTCATCGAAAGTCATCTCTTGCTTTATGTGATGAAATTATTGAAATAGAACAAGGTATAATAAAAAATTAGCATGTTATAAAAAAATATTTATTTTTTAAGAAAATGTCGTATAATGTAAAAAAAGAATGGAGGATTTTAAGATGAAAGAATTTTTTAAAAGTAAAGAATTATGGACATTTGTGGGAGGAGCAGTAACTGCTGTTGTCACTTCAAAGTTCGCTAAAAGTAATAAAGCAAGAGAATTAGCTGTTAAAGGATTAGCTAGTGGAATGTAAGTAAAAGATAATGTAGAAGCAACAGTAACTTCTATTAAAGAAGATGCTCAAGATGTATATGCTGAAGCAGTAGAAAAAAGTAAGGCACAATAATGATGAGTAATTTTAAAATAGTTCATGAAATCAATGGAAGACTACGTGTTCGTTTTGGACAATATGCTTTTACAAGTGGACAAGCAACTATTTTAAAAAATGATTTTTTAAATCTTGAGTATGTGAGATATGTAGAAGCTCATTATAAAAATGGAAGTCTTTTATTGGTTTTTGATGAAAATTATAAAAACCAATTATTTGATTATTTAAATAATTATGATTTAAGTGCTTTACAAAATAGAGAAATTCCTGAAAATTGTTCTCAAAATCTACAAGTACTTGATCAAAGTTTTAAACATGAATTAATTAAAATCTTTGCTAAAAGATATGCTGTTAAATTCTTTTTACCAAATGTTGTTGGTAAAGGAATTGCTATTTATAAGGCGTTAGCTTATTTTAAAGCAGGACTTTCTTCACTTGGAAATAGACGTATTGATGTTCCTGTTTTAGATGCAACAAGTATTGGTGTTTCTTTATTACGTAAAGAATTCAATACAGCAAGCAATATTATGTTGATGCTTAAAATATCTGAATTATTAGAAGACTATACACGTCAAAAGGTTACTTTACAATTGGGCGATAGTTTGATGAGTAAGTTTGATAAAGTTTGGATTTATGAAGATGGACAAGAACAAGAAATTGCAATGTCTGATTTAAAACAAGGGCAAGTTGTTATTGTTCAAACAGGAAGTATGGTTCCTATTGATGGAGAAATCGTTGATGGTGAAGCAATGGTCAATGAATCAAGCTTTACTGGTGAACCACTAAGTAAACGTGTAACTTTAAATGATACTGTTTATGCAGGAACATTAATCGAAGAAGGAAAGATTTTTGTTAAGGTTAGAAATTTACAAGATGATAGCCGTATTGCTAAAATCATTGATATGATTGATACAAATGAATCACTAAAAGCTTCAATTCAATCAAGAGCAGAGCATATGGCAGATGCCATTGTACCTTATAGTTTCTTAGGTTTCTTTGGGGTTTGGGCATTGACAAGAAATCTTACAAGAGCCACTTCTCTTTTATTAGTGGATTATTCTTGTGCGATTCGTTTATCAACATCAATTTCAGTGATTTCAGCTATGCAAGAAGCTTCAATGCATAATGTTTTAGTTAAAGGTGGAAAACATTTAGAAAGCATGAAAGATGCTAATGTGATTGTTTTTGATAAAACTGGAACATTGACACATGCTAAACCTGTTGTTTTAGATGTTGTTCCTTTACAAGATTATACAAGAGAAGAAGTTTTAAAAATTGCTGCTTGTCTTGAAGAACATTTCCCACATAGTGTGGCTAATGCCATCGTTCATCAAGTAGAAGTTGAAAACTTAAAACATCGTGAAGAACATGCGGAAGTAAAATACGTGATTGCTCATGGTATTTCTACAAGTTTAAATGGTGAAGATGTCATTATCGGAAGTAGTCATTTTGTTTTTGAAGATGAAGGAGTGGAAATGACACAAGAAATTAAAGATTTAATTTCTTCACTTGAAAGTAAAGGTTCAAGTTCTCTTATTTATCTAGCAATTTCTAAAAAACTAGCAGGAATTATTAGTATCTATGATCCATTAAAACCAGAGGCTAAAGAAGTTGTTCAAGAACTTCGTGATATTGGTTTTGATAAAGTCATCATGCTTACAGGGGACAGTCCTAACTGTGCAAAAGCGATTGCAAAACAATTAAATTTAGATGATTTTAGAGCGGGAGTTTTACCAGAAGATAAAGCAAGTTATATTGAAAGTTTGAAAAAAGAAGGAAATACAGTTGTCATGGTAGGAGATGGTATTAACGATACACCAGCCTTATCTATGGCAGATGTTTCTATTTCACTTCAAGATAGCTCAGATATTGCTCGTGAACTTGCGGATATTACACTTGTATCAAATTCATTAAATGATATCGTTGCTTTAAGAATGATTTCAGAAGGTTTATTTAAACGTATTCATAGCCAATATCGTTTGATTGTTGGTTTAAATACATCCTTTATTGTTTTAGGAGCATTAGGCTTACTTACACCTCAAATGCTTGCCATGCTTCATAATGGAAGTACATTCTTAATTGCTTCAGGTTCAACACGTTCATTATTACATTAGAAACAGATATTTTCTGTTTCTTTTTCTTTTTATGAAAGTATGTTGAAGTTGTAAAAGCGCTTTATTATACTAATAAAAAAGGAGATATATTATGGCAATTAAAGTAATAATTATGGATATTGATGGGACTTTAGTCAATGATGAAAAAGTCATTACACCTCTTACTAAAGAAACCTTATTAAAAGCACAAGATAAAGGGGTACGTTTGGTTTTAGCTTCAGGAAGACCTACAAGTGGATTATTGAAACTTGCTGAAGAATTAGATATGAAAAATCATCATGGTTTATTTGTATGCTTCAATGGTTCAAAAGTGGTTGATTGTCAAAGCCATGAAACACTTTATAATCATGCGATTTCTGTAGAAGATAGTAAAGCTGTCTTAGAACATTTAAAGAATTTTAAAGCAAGACCAATGTTTGATAAAGATGAATATATGTATGTTAATGATGTTTTTGATAATACAATTACATACAAAGGGAAACCATTTAATGTTATGCAATATGAATCAAGAGGAAATAACTACATCTTATGTGAAAAAAGAGATTTAGCAGCCTTTGTTGATTTTGAAATCAATAAAATTCTTACATTTGGTGATCCAGAATATCTACAAGCACATTATAAGGAAATGATGGAACCATTTAAAGATCGTTTAAACTGTATGTTTACATCTGATTTCTATTTTGAATATACTGCAAAAGGTGTTGATAAAGCAAAAGCTTTGGATAGTGTTTTAATTCCTATGGGATATAAAAAAGAAGAAATGATGGCTTTTGGGGATGCTCAAAATGATAAATCAATGGTGGAATATGTTGGTTTAGGTGTAGCTATGGGTAATGCTTCAGATGAATTGAAAGCTGTTGCTAATGAAATTACAGATACAAATAATAATGATGGTATTGCTAAAGCCATTATGAAACATATTGAATTATAAAAACGGAGAAATCCGTTTTTTTTTCTTTAGGAGACTTGAAAAAATTTAAGAGGGATAGTATTCTATAGTTGGTTAGATAAGGCTAACTATGAGAGGGAATAATATGTTTTTATCAATCAAAGATCTTAAAAAAAGCTTTGGTGAAGATGAATATAAAACAGAAGTTTTAAAAGGTATTGATTTTGAAATAGAAAAAGGTGAAATTTGTGTTTTACTTGGTCCTTCAGGTTCTGGTAAATCAACACTGTTAAATATTATTGGAGGAATTGATCAACCAGATAGTGGGACAATTACGATTCAAGGAAAAACAATTTCAACTTTAAAAGAAAAAGATTTAACGAATTATCGTCGTAATCATTTAGGATATGTTTTTCAAATGTATAATTTGATTTCGCATTTAAATGTTGAACAAAATATAGATGTAGGAAAATATTTAAGTAAAAATCCATTAGATAAAGAAGAACTTTTACAAACACTTGGTTTAAAAGAACATCGTTATAAACAACCAAACCAATTATCTGGTGGTCAACAACAAAGAACATCTATAGGACGTGCAATCATCAAAAATCCAGATTTATTACTTTGTGATGAACCAACAGGAGCTTTAGATTATCATACATCAAAAGATATTTTACAATTAATCGAAGATGTTAATAAAAAATATGGTAATACAATTATTATTGTAACGCATAATGATGCAATTAAAGATATGGCTGATCGTGTGATTTACTTACATGATGGACGTATTCGTGAAAATATTAAAAACACGCATAAAATTCCAGCAAAGGATTTGAATTGGTAAAATGAAGAATCCATTATTTAAAAGATTACCATATATTTTAAAAGATGAAATTGCAAAATATTTAATTATATTTTTATTTATGGCAGGTTCTATTGGACTTATTTCAGGTTTTTTAGTCGCTGATGGATCAATGATCAAAGCTTATAATGATAGTTTTGATAAATACAATATTGAAGATGGACATTTTCGTTTAAATGATTCTCTTTCTAAAGAAAATAAAAAGACTTTAGAAAAAGAAGATGTCACAATCTATAATCTTAATTACATTGAAGAAAAAGTAGAATCATCAAGTACAATTCGTCTTTTTAAACCAAGAAACAAAGTTAATCAAGTATGTATTATGGATGGAAAACTTCCTCAAAGTAAAAATGAAATAGCGATTGACCGTATGTATGCCGATAATAACAATTATCAAGTAGGTCAAACAATCAAAGTTGGTAAAAAGAAATTAAAAATTACTGGACTTGTTGCATTATCAGATTCTAGTGCTTTATTTTCAAAAAACAGTGATTTAATGTTTGATGCTATTAAATTTGGCGTGGGTATTGTTTCTAATGAAGGCTTTGAAAGCTTTAAAGATGCTAAAATCTATTATAACTACGCTTGGACATATAATGAAAAGGTTGATAATGAAGTTAATGCCAGCAATGATTTTTTAAATGCTCTTGTTAAAAATGTTTCAGGAATTGATGATTATATTCCTCAATATGCCAACCAAGCTATCCATTTTACAGGTGATGATATGGGTGGAGATGAAGCAATGATGACTGTTTTACTTTATATTATCATTGGTATCTTAGCTTTTGTCTTTGCAATTACAACTAAAAATACCATTGAAAGTGAAGCACCTATGATTGGGACACTTCGTGCAATGGGGTATACTAAAAAAGAAATGTTAGTTCAATACATGACATTACCTATTTTGGTTTCATTAGTAGCGTGTATTGTGGGAAATATTTTAGGATATACATATTTTAAAGATATCATGGCTGGTATGTATTATGGAAGTTATAGTTTACCAACCTATGTTACTATTTGGTCTGGAGATGCGTTTATTAAGACAACGATCATTCCATTTATTATGATGGTTTTAATCAATTATGGTATTTTAATGAAATCATTAAAATTATCACCTCTTAAATTTATGAAAAGAGATATCAAGAAAACGAAGAAGAGTAAAAAAACCTTAGTTTTACATCGTTTAGGTTTCTTTTCTCAATTTAGATTAAGTGTTATTTTAAATAATTTATCAGGATATGTTACATTATTTGTAGGAATTTTATTTGCAATTATCTTATTGATGTTTGGAATGGATATGCATCCTGTTCTAGATCATTATCAAGATATTGTTATTAATAATATGACCGCTAAATATCAATATATTTTAAATACACCTGAATCAGTTGATACGACAGCGATTGAACAAGCTTTCCAAACAATTCCTCAAGAATTTAGAGATAGTTTCTTAAGCTTGATAGATGATCAATATGATGAAATGTATGATGATTATAAAACAAAGACCAAAGGGGCAGAAGCTTTTTCTCTTTATTCATTAAAAACATTACCTGAAAGCACAATAGAAGAAGATATTAGTCTTTATGGCTTACAAAATAACAGTCACTATATTCATATTAAATCATTACCTAAAAAAGGTGTTTATATTTCAAAAGATGTTGCTGATAAATATAATTTGAAAAAAGGAGATCGTATTTCTTTAAAAGAAAGTTATAAAGATTTACGTTATACTTTTGAAATTAAAGGAATCTATGATGCGCCAGGTAGTATGGCACTTTATATGTCAAAGTCTTATTTTAATGAAGTTTTCAACTGTCAAGATGGTTACTTCAATGGTTATTTTTCAAATAGAAAAATAACAGATTTAAAAGACGAATATATCGCATCAACGATTACTCAAGATGACTTAACAAAAGTTTCAAGACAATTAAATGTTTCAATGGGAGAAATGTTCTATTTAGTTGAAGGATTTGCGATTGTGATGTTTATTATGCTTATTTATCTTCTTACAAAGATGATTATTGAAAATAATAAAGTATCGATTTCAATGGTTAAAATACTTGGTTATACATCAAAAGAAATACAAAAAATGTATGTTCATGCCACAACAATTGTTATTTTAATTTCAACATTACTTTCTTTTGGAATAACAACATGGATCTTATCTTATGCTTTCAAAATAGTTTTTGAAGAATATGCAGGATGGTTACCTTTCTATGTAGAAGGTAGTGTTTATATCAAGATGTTTATCATGACGGTTATTTCTTACTTATTTGTTATGATGATTCAAATGAGAAAAATCAAGAAAATTCCAATGGATGAAGCATTAAAGAATGTTGAATAAAGGCTCCGTAAGGAGTCTTTTCATTTGTCCTTTTTTCTTGTAAGCTATAGCTTTTTAAGTTAATATCATTTATAAATTAATACATATATAAAATAAGTAATAGTTGACATGAGTATGATTGAATGTATAATAAAAGTAAGGAAAGCGCTTCCTTGGTTCATAAGTGTTATGGATGGAGGAATATAGAATGAAAAAGCAATATGATATTTGTCTTATTTATTTAAGTTATGTTTTTGAAATAATAGGTTTATTAGCGTTTAAATACTTTGATAATTATATTTCTACGCATTGGATCAAAATAGGGACAGATGGAAATCCAGTTTATGGAGAAGTTGGTTTACTTTATAATTTATCGGTTGTCATTCATTATTTGTTTTATTTTATAATATTAATCTATTTTTTTATGATGATTAAAAAGGTTGTTTCTAAAGAGTATATTGATCTTAAAAGAAATACTTTTCTTTTATTTGGATTACTTGTAATTGATTTAGTTATGTATCATTTTTCAATTATGACAATGTTTCATTATTCAAGTGCAATGACTTTTATGTGTTTTGGTTTGATGATTAATATGATTTTATATTTAAAATATCGTACATATTTGATAAATAATTAAAAGATATTTTGAAAGTTTAATTGAAATTATAAAAAATATGAGGAGGAATTTTTATGTTAGATGTTCATCTTACAGTTATTAAATCAATTGATATTGAAAATAAAAAGATTGTTATTGATAGTACTTTAGGAGAAAAGGAATATGATTTAAGTCAAATAAAAAAAGGAGTTAAGTTTGAATTACCAAAATATAAAAGTGCTTTACAATATCAAGATCAAAACGATATAAGTTATGTCTTTATAAATGATAAAGGTAAAAAATTATTTACAGCACTTGATTCAAAATTAACACAAGAGTTATTACAAATTATTTCATAAAAAATAATGGTAAAAGTTAATTGATTTTCAATAGAAAAAGGGAGAAAAATAATATGAAAACAAAAATGATTTTATTATTGTTTGTTATGGGACTCATTCTAGGTGGTTGTAGTGTAAAATCTAATAAAACTGTTTCATTAAATGACACCAAAACAATAACAAAATATAGTCCCTACCAAAAAATGTTTATGGATTTGAATAGTGATTTTACAGAAGAAGATATTAAAAGATATATGGGAAATCATAGGTTGATAGGAGGCAGAAGTAGTTTAGGTGATTATTTTGAATATCACATATTTTTATCAAAAGATGACAATAAAAAAGCTTGTCAAGAATTTGTAGCAGTACGTTTTTTAAAAGATGGACAATTAGAGGGTTTTCGATATGTATCTCCAGAATTTGAAGGCTATGTATTTTATTATGCAAAAGGAATGTTTTTAGAGTTTAATGATCAAAATGCAAAAGATTATTCAGGATATTATTATCGAAGTTTACCAAAAAAAGGAAATAAAAAAGGTTTAGAAATAGAATATAAAGATAATACAAAGAAAAGCACACCATACTATCCTATTTCAAACGCCAAAGAAGCAATAAACTTTTTGATAGAAAAATAGCATTTTAATTACCATTGTATTGTTGAAAAGTAAGTAAATATATAATAAAATCTTTTAAAAATTATAATAAGGACCAGAAAAATATGAAAAGAAATATTGGAAAATATGCTTTATGGATTACTTTATTTTTAATAGCAGTAGTTGTATTTTGTCTTTCATTGATTTGGCTTTCTCTTGCATGTATGTAAAGGAAAGGAAGAAATTTTATGTTTTATTGGATAGCGATAGAGGTTATTTTTCTTATACGTATTGTAGGACAAGTTATACAATTGCTAAATAGGGAAAATAAATGTGGAATAATCATCATTAGAATTTCTGATATTTTATCAATATTGTTGATTGTATCAGCTTTTATACAAAACCCAATTCATGAAATGAATATAGTAAAAGATAAATATTGGCATTATTATCCAATATATCTTGTAACAGCATTTATTGATCTTATTTTAGAAGTTTTGCTTCGACATAAATTGTATAAACAAGGAGAAAAGTTATGAAAAAATTAATTATAAAAATGTGTACATTTATGATTTTGATAGCACTTTTTACGGGATGTCAGCAACAAAATAAATTATATTCATTTGAAACAAAGAAAATAGATGATCAAGTTATTTTGATTTTAAAAAATACTTCAAATAAGCCAATTGATCTATCATTAAAAGATCAAAAAATTAAATGTTTACCTGCAAGTAAACAAAGTGTTTTCATTTTTAAGAAAAATGAATTTAAAGATGCTTATTATGATGAAATAAAAGCAAAAGAAAGTACTCAATATCAAGAATATAATGATTTTGATGTTGATCGAATAACGGATATTTCTTTACAACAATTAAATGAATGTATCAAGAAAACAAAAAATGATAAAAAGAAATGTTATGGAGAAGTTATTGTTTTCTTTTATCAAAATAAAGCCCTTGTAGATATTCAAAAGCAAAATTTTATTTTAAATGAAAAAGAAATCTCTTTTGAAAGTTCAAGTGTATGGAATGATGTAAAGGTTATAGAAAATATATATGTAAAAAAATAAGAATGAATTTGTATGTAGAGGATTTTTATGGAAATATGTAATGGTGTTGATTATCTAGATCAAGTAAAAGAACTTATTATAGAATATACAAAACGTTTAGGACGTGATTTATCTTTTCAAAATATTGATGAAGAATTACATAATCCAGCCAAAAAATATACAGCACCGGAAGGAGAACTTTTAGTAGCTATAGAAGATAAAAAAGTAGTAGGAATGGTTGCTTATCATCGTCATTCTAATAGCCGTTGTGAAATGAAACGTTTATATGTAAAACCAGAATGTAGAAAGACAAAACTAGGGGAGAAGCTTGTTTTAAAAATTATAGAGCACGCTAAAAAGGCAGGATATAAGGAAATGGTTTTAGATACAATTCTTCCTTTAGAAGCTGCTATTCATCTTTATAAAAAAGTAGGTTTTGTTGAATGTGAGGCCTACTATTATAATCCTATGGATGATGTTTTGTATTTTAAAAAGACGCTTTAAGTTATTGGGGTAACCAATAGCTTTTTATTTATAAAAAATGGTACAATAGATAAAAGGGTGAGATGAATATGAAAAAATATTTAAAAAGAAATAAATTTTATTTTGTGATGTGTGTTCTTTTATTTTCAACAGCAGGAATCATGTCTGTTTTTCTAGCAAGCATTGTTCAAAAAATGGTAGATACATCTGTCGATAAGAATATTATCCAGTTTTATCATGTTATGATCTTAGCGATTTTGTTTATTATTATTAATTTTTTAATCTATATTTTAAGAGGATTTTTTAGAGCTAAATATTTAAAGAATGTAATGTTTTCATTAAATCATGATTTATTTACAGGAATCTTTTCTAAAACAGTCAAAGAGTTTAATCAAGAAAACTCGTCAGCGTATTTAAGTATTTTTAATAATGATTTAAAAATTATTGAAAAAAACTATTTTGATAATTTATTAACGATTAGTGCAGATCTTTCACAATTTATTATTTGTTTAGTAGCTGTTTTTTCATTTCAATTTTCTTTAGCTATTATTGTTATTGTTATCAATATTATTGCTATATTTGTTCCTATTTTATTTGGAAAAATCTTATCTAAAAAACAAATGATTTCAACTCAAAAATATAGTCAATTAAATATCAAAATCAAAGATTTTTTTAATTCTTTTGAACTTATCAAATGTTTTCAAATCACACATCATGTCATTTGTCAATTTGATTATGTAGAAAATGAATATGAAACAAGTATGCAAAATTATCGCTACGATGAAGGAATTATTTCAGGATTTTCAACATTATCTTCTTTAGGAGTAAGTGTAATGACAACGCTTATTTCTCTTTATTTTGTAATTATAAATAGGATTACTATAGGTGAAATGCTGGCAATTACACAGTTGGTCAATAATATTGCTAATCCTTTAGGAAGATTATCAAATGAACTTCCTTTATTAAAAAGTATAAAACCGCTTGAAAATAAAATAGAAAAATACTTTGAAAATAGCCATGAACATAGAATAAATACAATTGATTCTATAAAAGATATCTCATTTAAAAAGGTTTCATTTAGTTATGATCAAAGTAAAGAAATTATTCATGATTTTAATCATACTTTTTATAAAAATAAAAAATACGTTCTTGTTGGAAACAGTGGCTCTGGTAAATCAACAATCATCAAGTTACTTTTAAATAATTATGAAGTAAGTAAAGGTACTTTATATATTAATGATATAGATATCAATACAATTAATATCGAAGATATTTATCAACATATATCAATCGTTCATCAAAATGCACCTATATTAAATGATAATTTAAAAAACAATATTACGTATTTTAGAGATTATTCAGACAATCAAATTACAGAAGTCATAGAAAAAGCAGGCTTAAAAGATTTTGTAAATGCCTTGCCTGATGGTTTAAATACCGTTATTAATGAAAATGGAAATAATATTTCAGGTGGTGAAAAACAAAGAATCAGTATTGCTAGAGCTTTACTTAAAGATGTAGATTTGTTGATTTATGATGAACCTACATCTAATTTAGATCATACAACTGCAAAAGAAATCGAAAGTATTCTTTTAAATGAAAATAAAACATGTTTCATGATTACTCATAAATTAGATAAGGAACTTTTAAGTAAATTTGATGAAATTCTTGTTTTAAAAGATGGTTCTTTAAAAGAAGCAGGAAGTTATCAACAATTAGTAGATGAAGGTGACTTTTTTAAACAATTGTTAAAGGGTACAAGTTAATAGATGCTGTTTATGTTTGTTTAAAGGCTGTTTGTAGCCAAATACTATTTTTGGTTTATAGAGTTTTTATAATAATAAGTAAAGGAGGAACTTATATGGATCAAAAAATAGTGATTGGGAAAAAGTTGACAAGAAAAGATGTTTTAAAGTCTTTTTTGGTGATTCAATTATATACGATGATTATCTTGATGATATTGATGGTCATGGTTATACCAGCTTTAAAATTAACTTTTCAAATACAAGTTTTAAGTATCATTATTATTTTATTGCTTACTTTTATTTTTATAATTCCAACCATAGGGGCTACACAAAGATTAGAGATGAATAAAGAAAATATTTGTTATTATCATGAAGAAGGCATGTATAATCAATTTAAAGAAGTCATACGTATTTTGATACAAAAAGAGGAAAAAGCAAATTTTAAAATACCTTTAGATTCTATTAAAAATGTTTCACTGTCTTATATGAAAACATCAGGAGGTTATGGTATAAATGGGTATATGATTTGTTTTAATTTTCTTTTAAAAGATTATACAGTGGTTAGGTTTTCACCTTTTAATATTGCTGGTGGGGGAAATCATTATCAAGAATATGTAAAGATGTTAGATAGTTTAAAAAAAATGAATATAGAAATTATTGATCACTATCATTTAAAAGAACGCTTAAAAAACCAAGAAATCTTTAATAATATTGATGAAAATGAGATAAAAAATGATTGATATTATTTTAGATTGTAAACAAAATGATATTTTAAAACAGTATTTACAATCATTTTTAAATATAAGATTTATTGGTTATCAAGATATTAAGCAAGATTTTCTTTTAATTAAAGAAATAGAAAAAAATAAAGATTTAGATGATTTAAAAATATTAAATAATTTATCTTATCAATATGCTTTAATTTGTCTTATTTCTAATGAAAAACATATTTTAGATTTAATGGAAATCCATCAAGCATATTTTATAAATAAAAATACGTTAAGCAAACATTTAGATATCATTGATGATTGTTTAAATAATTTTAAAAATTCTAAATCACCCTATATAGAAATCACCAGCAACTATGAAAAAATCATCATTAATATTCATTCTATTTTATATATTGAATCATATGGACATGATATCATCATTCATACGCTAACGGGTGAATTTAGAAGCTGACAAAAATTATCATCACTTTTTCAAGAATTAGAATATTATGAATTTATACAAATTCATAAATCATATATAGTTAATAAAAATGTTATTAGTCATGTGACTTCTAAACAAGTCACTTTGAATAATTCAATACATTTATTATTAGGAAGGAAATATAAAAAAGCTGTTAAAGAATTATTAACGCATAAAAAATACCCTCTATGAAGGGTATTTTTTATGATCTAAATAGAAAATAAAATAAGCACCAAAAATGCCACAAATAATATTCGTTATATCAAAATAACCAACTAAAAAGAATAGTTTTATAATTTTTATGAAAAAGATAAGAATACAAGTAGTTATAATAAATGATTTCTTAGTATTTAGTTTTTCAAAAACTTTAGGTAATAGATATCCTAAAGGCATAAATTCTATAAAATTAATAATATATGATTTATGAACACGATAAAAAGGGATAAAATTTGATGAATGCAAAAGGGCATCAATATAAGATAATCCACCAATGTTATTAATACCATGTTGTAAATAACTAAGATAAATGTATAAAATGACATACATCAATAAAAGATATTTATAAATTGATTTCTTCATAGTCTTCTCCTAAATTTAAAATAATATATTTTGCATAAAGTGAATCGTTAAAAGTGTCATAACTTTCACCATTATATTTACTGATAATATCATCAATGATTTTTAATCCAAGTCCGTGATCTTTACCTTTATTTGATATAAAACGCTTTTTAATAGGATTAGAATTTGTATAATTACACACCTTAATAATAAGTTTTTGATCATAGACCATATCAACACTAATTACTTTTTCAGAAGCATTTTCAATTGCATTATTGATTAAATTCATTAATATAATTAAAAGATCAAGACCAATATTTTTAAAATGTGATAAATTTGTTGTATGAATATCAAAATCAAATTGAGGGTATGCATGTATTATTGAATTTAAATAACTATCAATATAAGAAATATCGCAATAATGATTAATTTCTTGTAAAACTTTTATATCGATTAATTGATTAACATATTCTAAAACATCTTCATCTTTATGTAAGGTAACGAGTTGTTTAATATTGAGTAGATGATTTTTATAATCATGTTTTAATTTTCTTAACGTTTCATTGTCTTTTTCTAAACTTTGGTAATAAACTTGATTGAGTTGATTCATTTTATACGTTGACATTTTAAGATCATCTTTTCTTTTATAAATATAACAATAATTAAGTAAAATGATTAAAATGATTGAAAGTATTAAAAATCCTAAAATAATCATAAAAAAATAAATATTCCATTTTCCTACAAAAGCATTATAAGATAAAAGACAAATAAAAATTAAAAAAATGAAAGTCATTAAAATAATAAAAACAAGATCATCTAAATGTTTAGTAATTTTATTATTTAAAAAATGCAAATCATCTAAATAATAAAAAGCAAGTAAACTTATAAAAACAGCTATACAATCAATATCACCACTATAAATAACATATCCTTGATTTGGATGTAATAAA
>OLOD01001338.1_pt1 | contig 15676 bp, 11 predicted proteins | sample 1671921 | NCBI WGS metagenome assembly OLOD01 (sample SAMEA3136626, study PRJEB25190) | human gut metagenome | biome: human gut; feature: human-associated habitat; material: faeces | place: Austria | collected 2013
TATGGCCGATGGAAGGAAATGTGATCTTAGATTACAGCATGGACTCGACGGTGTATTTTGCGACGTTAGACCAGTACAAATACAATCCGGCGGTCATCATTGCCGGGGATGTCAACAGCAAAGTTTATGCGGTAGCAAAAAAGATTGATTTTGAAGGCAAATATTACCGAAGTGATATCGGACTTAGATAGGGGGATGAAAATGAGTGATGTAAAGCGTATTTACGTTGAAAAAAGAACAGCGTATGCAACAGAAGCAAACGAAATTAAACATAATTTAATTGAACAATTAGGGTTAGAAATTGATACCTTAAGAATTATCAACCGTTATGATGTTCATGGAGTTAGTGATGGCATTTTAAAACAAGGAATCAACACTATCTTGGCTGAACCAATGGTCGACGATGTTTATCAAGAAGAATTTCCTACTAATAATCAAGAAGTAGTTTTTGCAATCGAATTTTTACCTGGTCAATATGATCAAAGAGCAGATTCATGTGAACAATGCTTTGCTATTTTAACAGGGAATAGTAGTGCTAAAGTTAAATGTGCACGGGTATTTGCCATTACTTTTAAAGGCGATAAAGATGAAATTTTGACGAAGATTCAAAGCTTCTTGATTAATCCTGTTGATCAGCGTCTTGCTAGTTTAGAAAAACCAGCTGATTTAAATGATGTTGCTCCAGAAATTAAACCGGTGCCTACAATTAATGGGTTTAATGAATTAGATAAAACCGGTCTTGAAAAGTTCTTAACTGACAATGGTATGGCTATGAACTATGAAGATTTAAAAGTAACTCAAGATTATTTTAAAAATGAAGAAAAAAGAGATCCTACTGAAGCTGAATTAAAAGTATTAGATACTTATTGGTCTGATCACTGCCGGCATACAACATTTGCAACAGTTATTACAGATTTAGATATTGAAAATGGAGCTTTTAAAGAGATCTTAGAAAAGGATATTGAGGATTATAAAACTAGTCGTCATTTAGTTTATGGTATTGATACAAAACGACCTTTAACATTGATGGATTTAGCCACAATCTCAATGAAAGAGTTACGTAAAACTGGTTATTTAGATGATTTGGAAGTATCTGAAGAAATTAATGCCTGCTCAGTTGAGATTACGGTACATACAACTGATGGTGATGAGCAATGGTTATTAATGTTTAAAAATGAAACACATAACCATCCAACTGAAATTGAGCCATTTGGTGGAGCTGCTACTTGTTTAGGTGGAGCAATCCGGGATCCGTTATCTGGTCGCGCTTATGTATATCAAAGTATGCGGATTACAGGGGCTGGAGATCCTCGTAAATCATTAGCAGAAACAATGGCTGGTAAGTTACCTCAACGTAAATTGTGTCAAGAATCTGCCCATGGTTTTTCTTCTTATGGTAACCAAATTGGTTTAACAACAGGTTATGTTCATGAAATCTATGATGAAGGTTATATCGCTAAACGTATGGAAGTAGGAGCTGTCGTAGCTGCTGCCCCAAAAGAACAAGTAAAACGTCTAGAACCTTTAAAAGATCATATAGTTTTATTGATTGGTGGTCGTACTGGACGTGATGGTATTGGAGGAGCGACAGGTTCTTCTAAATCTCACGATGTTAAATCAATTGAAACAGCTGGGGCTGAAGTTCAAAAAGGAAACCCGGTTGAAGAAAGAAAAATTCAAAGATTATTTAGAAATAAAGCTGTCTCAGAAAAAGTTGTTAGATGTAATGACTTTGGAGCTGGTGGAGTTTGCGTTGCTGTTGGTGAACTTGCTCCAGGACTTGATATTGATTTAGATGCTGTTTTGAAAAAATACGATGGTTTAACAGGTACAGAACTTGCTATTAGTGAATCACAAGAACGTATGGCCATTGTTGTTAATGACTATGATGTTGATTTCATTAAAGAAGAATGTGCAAAAGAAAACTTAGAAGTTGTTCAAGTTGCAACTGTCACAGATACAAATCGTTTAGTGATGAAACACATGGGTAAGGATATTGTTAATATTTCTCGTGATTTCTTAGATGCTGCAGGAGCAAAACGTTATCAAAATATTGAAGTTGAATTACCAGACTTTGAAAGCACACCATTTGATGAAGAAGAAAGAACTGATTTTGTTGATACAACAAAAGAAGTATTATCAAGATTATCTGTTGCTTCGCAAAAAGGTCTTGTTGAAAGATTTGACTCATCTATTGGAAATGGTACAGTTTTATCTCCTTATGGTGGACGTACATACCACACAGAAACAGAAGGAATGGCTGCTTTAATTCCTGTTTTAGGAAAAGAAACAACAACTGCTTCTTTAATGGCTTATGGTTATAATCCAAAAATTTCTAAATGGTCACCATATCATGGTGCTATGTATGCTGTTGTTGAAAGTGTAGCTAAGATTGTTGCAATGGGTGGAAATTATCATACAATTCGTTTTTCATTCCAAGAATATTTTGAAAAATTATTAGATGATCCAAAACGTTGGGGTAAACCATTAGCTGCTTTACTTGGAGCTAATCGTGTTCAACAAGAATTGAAACTTCCATCAATTGGTGGTAAAGATTCGATGTCAGGAACATTTGAAAATATTTCAGTTCCACCAACACTTGTTTCTTTTGCGATTACAGCAAGTGATGTTCATGATGTTATGACACCAGAAGCAAAAGAAGCTGGACATATTTTAGCGGAAGTTCAAATTAAAAAAGATCAATTTAGAGTCTTTGATTTTGATCATTTACAAAAACAATACGATGCTATTCAAGATTTAATGAAACAAAAGAAAATTTATTCAGCCTATACAGTTAAAGATGGTGGTGTGATTGAAGCTGTTTGTAAAATGGCTTTTGGTAATGGCTTAGGAGCTGCTTTCAATACAGATTATTCACTTGCTTCTTATGTTGAAAAGAATTATGGAAATATCATTGTTGAAGTAAAATCTGAAAAAGATCTTGCAGGTTTAGATTATCGTGTTGTAGCTACTTTAAATGATAGTGATAAATTCTCTTATGGTATGGATACAATTGCTATTCAAGATGCTTATGCAATCAATAAAGCACCATTAGAAAGTGTTTATCCTACAAGAGAAAAAGCACCTACACAAGATATTAAAGTTGCTGAATGTAAAACAAGATCAACTTTAAAAGCAAAACAATATATTGAAACACCTCTAGTTGTTATTCCAGTATTCCCAGGAACAAACTGTGAATATGATTCAAAACGTGCTTTTGAAAAAGCAGGAGCAAAGGTTGAACTTGTTTTAATTAGAAATAAAACAGAAGAAATGTTAAAAACATCTATTGATGAATTGGAAAATGCCATCAAACGTGCTAATATTGTGATGCTACCAGGAGGATTCTCTGCTGGTGATGAACCTGAAGGTTCAGGTAAATTTATTGCAACAGTTTTAAGAAATCCAAGATTAAAAGCTGCAATTAGTGATTTATTAGATAATAGAGATGGTTTAATGATTGGTATTTGTAATGGATTCCAAGCACTTATTAAATTAGGATTACTTCCATATGGTGAAATTAGAGATATGTCTGAAAATGATGCAACTCTTACATTCAATACCATTGGACGTCACTTATCTCAATTTGTAGATACACGTATTGGTTCTGTTAAATCACCATGGCTTGCTAATGTTAATGTGGGAGATGTTCATGTTATTCCTATTTCTCATGGAGAAGGACGTTTTGTTGCTCCTAAAGAAGTTATTGATGAATTATTTGCTAATGGACAAGTATTCTCTCAATACGTTGATCCTAATCGTAAAGTTACAATGCAAACACCATACAATCCAAATGGTTCAATGTATGCAATCGAAGGTATTGTTTCTCGTGATGGTCGTGTACTTGGTAAAATGGGACATAGTGAACGTCAAGGAGAAAATCGTTTTAAAAATGTTTATGGTGAAATGGATCAAAAATTATTTGAAGCTGGTGTAAATTATTTTAGAGGTGGTAAATAGAATGGATAAACAACAATTTGAATGTTTTACATTAAGTCCTTTAGATGGACGTTATGCAAGTATTAAAGATGCTTTAGGTGAATATTTTTCTGAGTATGCTTTAGTAAAATATCGTGTTTTTGTTGAAATTCAATGGTTAAAATTCTTAATTGAAAATGTTGAAAGTGATGTACTTTCTAAATTCAACAAAGATAATTTAGGACAAATTGAAGCTATTTCAAAAGATTTCAATTATGATTCTTTTAAAGCAATTAAGGATATTGAATCTGTTACAAGACATGATGTCAAAGCAGTAGAATATTTTATTGGAAATCAATTAAAAGATATGGGTTATGATTATTTAATCAGCTTTGTTCATATTGGATGTACTTCAGAAGATATTAATAATACATCTTATGCTTGTATGATCAAACATGGTTTAAATGATGTTTGGTTAAAGAAAGCAAAAGAATTTACTGCTATTATTAATAAGTGGGCTGTTGAACATAAAAATGATGCGATGTTAGCTCATACACATGGTCAACCTGCAACACCAACAACAATTGGTAAGGAATTTAAGGTTTACGCTTATCGTTTTACTTCAAGTATTGAAAATATTGAAAATATTAAAATTAAAGCTAAATTTAATGGGGCAACAGGGAACTATAGTGCTATTTTAACAGCATTCCCTCAATTAGATTGGCAAACTCTTAATAAAAAATTTGTAGAAGAATATTTAGGATTAACATATAATCCTTTAACAACACAAATTGAAAGTCATGATTATACATGTCATATTTTAGATGGTATCCGTCATTTCAATAATGTGTTAGTGGACTTTGATGTTGATATGTGGTTATATATTTCAATGGAATACTTCAAACAAATTCCTGTAAAAGGAGAAGTAGGAAGTAGTACAATGCCTCATAAAGTCAATCCAATTCGTTTTGAAAATTCAGAAGCAAATGTTGATATGTCTAATAATATTTGCGTTGGTTTATCAAATAAATTACCTAAATCACGTATGCAAAGAGATTTATCAGATAGTTCAAGTCAAAGAAATATTGGTTTAGCTTTTGGTTATTCTTTACAAGCAATTAGTGAAACAACAAATGGTTTAGCTAAATGTGTTGTTAATAAAGATAAACTTGCAGCTGACTTAAATGAAAAATGGGAAGTTCTTGCTGAACCAATTCAAACAATGCTTAGAAAATATGGTATTTCTGATGCTTATGATCAATTAAAAGAACTTACAAGAGGTAAAAACATTTCACAAGAAGCAATCATGGAATTTGCAAAAGGATTAGATGTTTTATCAGATGAAGATCGTCAAACTTTATTAGATATGACACCTGCAAGTTATATTGGTTATGCTTCTGACTTATGTGATATTGATTTATAATGATTGATCGTCGCGCAATAAATATTTTATATAATGATCAAGTTGGCAAAAAGCTGGTAGAAGACTTCTATCAGCTTCTTGTTGTTTATAGTCAAAATGAAAAAACAAAACCTGTTGAAAGTTGCCTTTTAAAATTGAATGATATTGCTAGAAAAAAGAAAACACGTCTTGTTTATTATGATAATCATAGTTTAAAGGAAGATTTGTCACAATTTATTGTAGAAGAGTATCGACTTTCAAAAATGAAATAATATTGATACAAAATTGAGACATAAAAGTAAAAAAAACGTGGTATACTAAAGATGCTAGAAATAGGAATTGATTTTTTAGCTATTATTTTATATAATCTTTGTAATCCATTGAGCAAGATTAAATAGTGGAAATAATGTAGAGAAAAGATGGTTGGTGAAAATCTTTATATGGAAACTATGGGACACTTGTGAGGAATTACTTGAAAAGAGTAATCGTTAATCGCGTTAAGATGAAAGTGCGTATGAAAATACGAATTAAGGTGGTACCGCGTTGAAACGTCCTTATAGGGGCGTTTTTATATTTTTAAGGAGGAAAAATAATGGGATATAGTGCACCAAGAGGTACGGTAGATATTTTACCTGGACAAAGTGAAAAATGGATTAAATTAGAACAATTATTAAGAACAATTGCGGCTAATTATAATGTTAAAGAAATGAGAACACCTATTTTTGAACATGCTGAATTATTTAATAGAGCAGTTGGTGATACAAGTGATGTTGTTTCTAAAGAAATGTATACTTTCCAAGATAAAAAAGGAAGATATATTTCACTTAGACCAGAAGGAACTGCAGGTATTGCAAGAGCTTATGTAGAAAATAAAATGTATGGTTTACCAGAAAAACTACAAAAAGTTTATTATATGGGACCAATGTTTAGATACGAAAGACCACAAAATGGTCGTCAAAGACAATTCCACCAATTTGGGGTAGAAATGTTAGGTGTTGAATCACCTTATGTAGATGTTGAATGTATGTTAATGGCAGTGACTGTTGTTGAAGCTTTAGGACTTCAAAATGTGACATTACATATCAATTCTTTAGGTGATGATGAATCAAGAGATGCTTATAGAGAAGCTTTAAAAGATCATTTTAGAGGTTATTTAGATGAATTGTGTGGGGATTGTAAGGCACGTTTTGAAAAGAATCCTTTACGTATTTTAGATTGTAAAGTAGATGCAAAACATCCAGCAATGAAAACAGCACCAAAAACAATTGATTATTTAAGTGCAAGTGCAAAGGAACATTTTAATAAAGTATGTTCTTTATTAGATGATTTGGAAATTGATTATGTTATTGATACAAATTTAGTAAGAGGATTAGATTATTATTCTCATACAGTATTTGAAATCATTTCTGATGATCCAAAATTAGGAGCAGGAGCAACTGTTGGTGGTGGTGGACGCTACAATGGTTTAATTGAAGAAATTGGTGGACCAGCTACACCTGGTGTTGGTTTTGCTTTTGGTATGGAAAGACTCCTTCTTGCTTTAGATGATGAAGAGGATGATGAAGAAGATGGTTTAGATTGTTATATTATGCCTTTAGGCGAAGAAGCAAAAGATCTTGCTATGCAAATTATTGCGATGTTAAGAGCAAATGGATTTACATGTGAAATGGATCATGTTTCTCGTGGTTTAAAAGGACAATTTAAATCTGCTGATCGTTTCAATGCTCATTTTTCTATTATTTTAGGTGAAGAAGAAGTAAAAAATGAAGTGGTTAATATTAAATGTAATCATGACAAAGAACAAGTTGTTGTACCATTAGAAAATATTTTGGCACATATTGAAAATCATTTAAGTGGGGGACATGAACATGAATAGAACACATAATAACGGTGAACTTCGTTTAGAAAATGTTGGACAAACAGTTGAATTAAAAGGATGGGTTGCTAAAAAGAGAAATTTGGGAGCTCTTGTATTTATTGATTTAAGAGATCGTTATGGAATTACTCAAATTATTGTAAATGAAGAAATGGAAAACATTTCTAAAGATATTAAAAATGAATATATTTTATATGTTAAAGGAACAGTTGTAGAACGTTCTAGCAAAAATCCAAATATGCCTACAGGAGATATTGAAGTTGATGCATCTGAAATCAAAATCATCAATACTGCCAATACAACACCAATTATTGTTGCAGATGATACAGATGCTTTAGAAGAAACAAGAATGCAATATCGTTATCTTGACTTAAGAAGACCTGTCATGCAAAATAAAATTTTAACAAGACATAAAATTACAAGAAGTATTAGAGAGTATTTAGATAGCCATGATTTTGTGGATATTGAAACACCTTATTTAAATAGATCAACTCCAGAAGGAGCAAGAGATTTCTTAGTACCATCACGTGTACATCATGGTGATTTCTATGCTTTACCACAATCACCTCAATTATTTAAACAATTATTAATGGTTGCTGGTTTTGAAAAATATTACCAAATTGCTCGTTGCTTTAGAGATGAAGATTTAAGAGCGGATCGTCAACCAGAATTTACTCAAGTCGATGTTGAAATGTCATTTATGACAACAGATGAAATCATCGAAGTCGGTGAAAATATGGTTGCTAAAGTCATCAAAGATGTAAAAGGTGTTGATGTTAAGTTACCACTTCCACGTATGACTTGGCATGAAGCAATGGAAACATATGGTATTGATAAACCAGATATCCGTTTTGATATGAAACTTGTTAATTTAAATGAAGTTGTTAAAGACGTTGATTTTATGGTGTTTAAATCAGCTTTAGAAAACAATGGATATGTTAAAGGGATTAATGTTAAAAATCATGCAAGTGATTATTCAAGAAAGAAAATTGATCAATTAACAGAACTTGCTAAAACTTATAAAGCAAAAGGACTTGCTTGGTTAAAGGTAAATAATGGTGTTGGAGAAGGACCAATTGCTAAATTCTTTAGTGAAGAACAAATGCAAAGATTAATTGAAGCGATGAATGGTGAAGATAACGATTTATTATTATTTGTATCTGATACAAAATATATGGTTGTTTGTGATGCGCTTGCAGCTTTACGTAATCATTTAGGAAAAGAATTAAAATTATATGATCCAAAAGAATTAGGATTATTATGGGTTGTTGATTTCCCAATGTTTGAATATGATGATGAAACTCAAAGATATTATGCAATGCACCATCCATTTACAAGACCTAAAGAATCAGATTTAGACAAGATTGATACAGATCCAGCAAACTGTCTTGCAGATGCTTATGATATTGTTTTAAATGGTTTTGAACTTGGAGGAGGTTCTCAACGTATTTATGAACAAGATTTACAACAAAGAGCTTTTAAAGCATTAAGTTTAACAGATGAACAAGTAAGAAATAAATTTGGTTGGTTCGTTGATGCATTAAAATATGGAACACCACCACATGGAGGATTTGCTTTGGGATTAGATCGTTTAGTAATGTTACTTACTGAAAGTGATTCTATTAGGGATGTTATTGCTTTCCCTAAAAACGCAAGTGCAACTTGTCCAATGTCTAAAGCTCCAAATAGTGTTGAAGAAGATCAATTAAAAGAATTAGGTATTGGAGTTTTAAAAGATGAATAATGAACGTATTCAAGAAATACTTGATTTAATGGAAGAAGCAAGATTGGATTACTTTTTAATAAGTGATCCTCAATCTATTGCTTATTGTACAGGTTATTATAATGATCCGCATGAAAGAATGTTTGTATTCATGGTTTCTAAACATGGGAATCATACATTATTTATGAATGACTTATTTTATTTAGAAGATGATTTAGATGTTAATATTGTATGGCATAAAGATGGACAAGATGCCATTCAAACAATTGTTGATGAAATGCATTTTCCTGGAAGAATTGGAATTGATAAAAATTGGCCATCACATTTCTTGTTATCTCTTATGAAAAAATTACCAGATGCTAAATATATCAATGCTTCACCATGTGTTGATTTAGTACGTATGAAAAAAGATATTCAAGAACAAGTTTTAATGATTGAATCTAGTAAAATTAATGATGCTGTTATGGAAGAAATCATTCCATTCATTCAAGAAGGTGTTACTGAAAAACAACTTGCTAAAAAATTGGATGAATTATTTTTTAATCATCATTCAACATGCTATGGAGCTATTGTTGCATTTGGTAAAAATGCTGCTGATCCACATCATGAAAATGATGATACACCACTAAAAAAAGGTGATTGTGTATTAATTGATATGGGATGTGTTTATCAAGGATACTGTTCTGATATGACGCGTACATTCTTTTACGAAGGAATTCGAGAAGAAGAAATTAAAGTTTATGAGATTGTTAAAAAAGCAAATGAAGCTGCAGAAGCACTTATTAAGCCAGGTGTTAAGTTATCAGAAATTGATAAATGTGCAAGAAAAGTGATTAGTGATGAAGGATATGGAAAATATTTTACACATCGTTTAGGACATTTTATTGGACGTGATGTTCATGAATATGGAGATGTTTCTTCAGTTAATGAAATGGAAGTTGAAGAAGGTATGATTTTTTCTATTGAACCGGGAATTTATTTAGAAGGAAATTTTGGAGTACGTGTAGAGGATCTAGTTATGGTAACAAAGGAAGGTTGCCAAGTATTAAATTCTTTTACAAAAGATATTTATATTATTTAAGACGAGCAATTTTGCTCGTTTTTTTGTATATAAAAATAGAAAATAGAGAAAACTTTTATAGTGAAATTATATTTGATAGCTCCTTCGAATAGACAAATTTTGTCAAACTAAAATTATATAATAAGTATGAATTAGAAAGGATGATTTATATGGAAGTTAAAAGAGGAGATTTGTTTTATGCTGATTTGAGTGTAGGGGTAGGAAGTGAACAATCTGGAATACGACCTGTTGTTGTCATTCAAAATGATAGTGGTAATCGTTTTAGCACAACAATTATTATTTCACCATTGACATCATCAAGAAAGAAAAATATTCCTACGCATACATTTATTAAATCTAGGGATGATTTAAAAGAAAATTCAATTGCTTTACTTGAACAAATGAGGACAATTGATAAATCACGTTTGATTAGAAAAATAGGAGAACTTACGCCATTAGAAATGGAACGTATTAATAAATGTATTCGTATTAGTTTAGGAGTTTAATCTTACATAGAATGTTTTTAAACGAGCAAAGCTCGTTTTTTTTAAAAAAAATACTCTTAACAAAGAAAAAGAAATAAAATTGTGATAGAATAAGAACCGAGGTGACAATTATGTATTATTTTATAGGAATTAAAGGGTCAGGAATGGCTCCATTAGCAACAATTTTATATGAATTAGGGAACGAAGTTGCTGGAAGTGATATTGACAAATATATATTTATTGAAGATGAATTGAGAAAGAGAAATATTCCAATTTATTCATTTAATAAAGATAATATAAAGGACGGTTATCATGTAATCATTGGTAATGCTTTTGATGAATCAAATGAAGAAGTTAAAGCAGCATTAGAAAATCCAAATGTTAAATGTACAAGATATTATGATTTCTTAGCTGATTTTATGGAACATTATGTTTCAATTGCTGTTGCAGGAACACATGGAAAAACAACAACAACAGGAATGGCTTATCATTTATTTGAAGACTTTGATAAGACATCTGTTTTAATTGGAGATGGAACTGGACATGGACAAGTTGGAAGTAAATATTTTATTTCAGAAACTTGCGAATTCCAAGATCATTTCTTACATTATCATCCAGATTATGCCATTATTAACAATATTGAATTAGACCATGTTGATTATTTTGGTAATCTAGAAAGATATATTCAATCATTTGAACAATTTGCTAAACAAGTAAAGAAAACAGTTATTGTATGGGGTGATGATCCAAATATCAAAAAAATTCATTTTGAAAAACATGTTTTAAGATTTGGTTTAGGTGAAAACAATGATGTTCGAGCAGTAAATGTTTTAGAAACACCACAAGGTTTATCTTTTGATGTTTATATTCATCAAGAATTATTTGGACATTTTAACATACCATTATTTGGAATGCATATGTTATATAATTCATTAGCAATCATTACACTTGGTTATCTAGAAGATATGTCTTATGATTATATTTTAAATAAATTACAAACTTTTAAAGGAACAAAACGTCGTTATACAGTAAAAACAGAAGGAAATAATGTTTTTGTAGATGATTATGCACATCATCCAACTGCAATTAGATATGTAATCGAAGCAACAAGAGTAAGATATCCTGGTAAGAAAATCGTTGCTATTTTCCAACCGGATCGTTTTTCAAGAGGTGCACGTTTTGCTAAAGAATTCGCACAAGAAATGGACAAAGCAGATTATCCATATTTCTGCCCATTCCCAGAAAATGCTAAACATGAAGACGGAATAGACATTGATATTTACGATATTTCTAAAAATAGTGCACGTGCTAAAGTCATTACTGAAGATGAAGCAGGTGTAAAGGAATTAATGCAATATGATAATTGTGTGTTCTTATTTATGAGTAGTAAAGATATTTATAAATTTGAAGAAATGTTGATAGAAGCTAAAAAATCTATATAAAAAGAGTAAATTATGGTACAATTATTAAAGAAAGTAGAGGGATGTTTATGACGACAATGGACATTTGTTACTGTGTTTTAATTTTAGCAGGTGCATTTTGTTTAGTTGCTTTAGGTGTTTTGTTTATTCGTACATCAACAGCAATCAAACAAACAGGGGATACTGTTGAAATGGCACAAGATACATTAAAAAGAGTTGATAAAGTCTTAGATGATGTCAATTATAAATTGGATTTATTAAATGCGCCTGTAGAAACAGTTGCAAAGTTCTTTGATCCTCAAAGACCAAAGTTTAATCCATTGAAAATAATGATGAGCTTTTTAAAGAAAAAATAGAAAGGTGAGATAGTATGAAATTAGGAAGATTTTTAACAACTTTAGGAATTGGTGCTATTGCAGGGATGTTACTTGCACCAAAAAAAGGAAGTGAGTTAAGAGAAGAATTAAAAGGTAAAGGTAAAGAAACTCTTGACACTGCTAAAGAAATGACTGTAGAAGATTATCAAAAGTTAATTAGTGAAACAATTGATGGTCTTAAAAAGACAGTAGATGAATTTGATGTGGATGAATTCAAAGAAAATTCTTTAACAAAATTAAATGAGTTAAAAGATAAATTTGATGAGGTTGTTACTAAATTACAAGACAGTGATCAATATTCTAAATTAAAAGACCAAGTTGATAAAATTATTGTAGATGTAAATGATAAAGTAAATGATATAAAAGAAAAAGTGAGCGAACAAGAATTTGATGATTTTTCTGATTTAGAAGACGAAATTAATGACATTGAAGATGACCTAAATGTCATTATCGATGATTTAAAAGATTAATGAAAAAAGCTACGATTTATGATGTTGCAAGAGAAGCTGGAGTTTCTCTTGCAACAGTATCTCGTGTTATTAATGGATCATCAGTTGTTCGTGAAAAAACTAAAGAAAAGGTTATGAAGGTTATTGATGAACTGAACTTTAAACCTAATCAAATTGCTCGAGGTCTTGCAACTAATAAAACAACAACCATTGCAATAATCTTTCCACAATCACTTTTTGCACATGTTAAAGATATGATTGGTGGAATTGGTGATGCTGGTAGAACATTAGACTATAATATTACTATTTATACAACAGATGATATTGGAAATGGTCCAATGGATGATGTTATGGAAAAAGTGATTCGTACAAGAGCTGACGGTGTCATATTATTTAATAATGATAACATTGATCAACAAATTGAATTGGTTAAAAAACATAGTATTCCAGCAGTTGTTATTGGTATGAAAGTCAGCGATGAATCAATTGGTTCTGTTTTTGTTGATGCACAAAAAATTACATATGATATTATCAATAATTATTTAGATAAAGGTAAGAAAGATATTGTTTTTGTAAGTCCTCAACAAAATCTTATTAGAACAGTAGATTTAATTGAAGGAATGAAAAAAGCATATCAAGATCATCAATTAGATTTTGATGAAAAAACACAAGTTATTAATACTTCTACTCACTATGAAGAAAGCTATACACAATTTGTGGAACATTTTAGAAATCATAAACATGATTTAGTTTTTGCAAGTTACGATAAAGAAGGTGTAGCTGTTGTAAATGCTGCTATTGATAATAAGATAGATATACCAAATGATATGGAAGTCATGGCAATGATGGATACAAGTTATTCGCTTATATGTAGACCATCTTTATCTACAATCCATCTACCAATTTATGATATGGGTGCTTTAGCTGTACGTTTACTTACTAAAATTTTAAATCAAGAAGAACTAGAAACAAAAGAAGTATGCGTAGGATATACAAATATTTATCGAAAATCAACAATCCAATAAACCACGAAAGTGGTTTATTTTTATAATTGCTTGACTTTAAATATGAATTCTAATATTATATACTTACAGCAATGAAAGAGACAAGTAGTATTATTGGATTGTCATAGAGAGCTTGTGGGTGGTGGAAACAAGCCAAGAGATAATATGAATACACTCTGGAGCTTCTAAGTGCAAAGCTTAGACGGTGCAAGCCGTTATCTATTTGAGTGTATGTCTTTGACATGAATTTAGGATGGTACCGCGATCAACTCGTTCCTATGGGAATGAGTTTTTTATTTTAAGGAGGAAATTATGAAAATTTATGATGAATTAGTTTGGAGAGGATTAATTAAAGATGTAAGTTCTCCAGAAATTGAAGAAAAATTAAATAATGGAGGACTAACTTTCTATATTGGAACTGATCCAACTGGAGATAGTTTACACATAGGGCATTTCTCTTCATTTTTAATTAGTAAGCGATTAAAAGATGCAGGGCATAATCCAATTTTATTAGTTGGAGGTGCTACAGGATTAATTGGTGATCCTAAACCTGATACAGAAAGACCAATGATTACTAAAGAACAAGTTCAACATAATTTTGATTGTTTAAAAGCGCAAGCACAAAAGATTTTTGGTTTTGAAGTTGTTAATAATTATGATTGGTCAAAAGATTTAAATTTTATTGATTTTTTAAGAGATTATGGTAAATATTTTAATGTTAACTATATGTTGAATAAAGATATTGTTAAAAGAAGATTAGATTTAGGAATTACTTATACTGAATTCTCTTATATGATTATGCAAGCAATGGATTTCTATTGGTTACATGAAAATAAAAACTGTCAATTACAAGTTGCTGGACAAGATCAATGGGGAAATATTACAGCAGGTATTGAATTAATTAGAAAGAAAACGGGAAAAGAAGCATATGGTTTTACAATGCCACTTCTAACAAAAAGCGATGGTACAAAATTTGGTAAAACAAATGGTAAAGCTATTTGGTTAGATAGAGAAAAAACTTCTCCTTATGAAATGTATCAATTCTTTATTAATTCAGAAGATGATAAAGTTATTGATTATTTGAAATTCTTAACTTTCTTAACTCCAGAAGAAATTATGGAATTAGAAGAAAAAAATAAAACACAACCTCATTTAAGAGAAGCACATAAAGCATTAGCTAAAGAAGTTATTACTTTCTTACATGGTGAAGAAGCTTATGAAGAAGCAGTTCAAGTTTCACAAACACTATTCTCAGGAAAAATTCAAAATTTAACTTTAGAACAAGTAGATGTTGCTTTTGAAGGTGTTCCAACAGTTGAAACAGAAGAAAATGAAATGAATATTTTAGATGCTTTGATTTTAGTAGGTGCTGCTAAAAGTAAAAGAGAAGCTAGAGAATTTGTAAATGGTGGATCTGTTTTAATCAATGGTGAACGTATTAAAGATTTAGAATTTACTGTTAAAAAAGAAGATGCTTTTGGGCAAAGCAAAACAGTTATTCGTCGAGGAAAGAAAAATTATTTTGTATTAAAATATAATGGATAAAAGCTCTTAGGAGCTTTTTTCATTTAGAATGTGGTATACTATCAACAGGAGGGATGATTATGAAAAAAATGAAAAGAATTTTTAATTTTGTTTACGGACATTATCTTGATTACCGTTATAAAGTGCCACCAGCATCAGCACTTTCGTTTGCGTATTATATGATTCTTTCTATTATCCCAATATGTACATTATTAGCTTTTTTTACACCTTTTTTTCCATTAGATATAAAAACAGCACAAGAAATTTTATCATATTATTTAAGACCAGATGTAACACAAATGGTGATTCAATTAATAGAACCACGTTCTTTGTCAATAACAACTATGACAACCTTAATAGCATCTGTATTTGTTGTAAGTAGAGGTTTTTATCAATTACATCGAATTTCTAAAAATATGTTTCCTAATGATAAAGAA
>OLOD01001358.1_pt1 | contig 15528 bp, 11 predicted proteins | sample 1671921 | NCBI WGS metagenome assembly OLOD01 (sample SAMEA3136626, study PRJEB25190) | human gut metagenome | biome: human gut; feature: human-associated habitat; material: faeces | place: Austria | collected 2013
ATCCCATTCGCCCTGAAAAATATGTTGACAAACCGCGTTTCATCTGGTATATTATCCCAAGCATCTAGTGTTAATAAAAGACATCCTTCTTCTTCACAACGATTAAATGTATCCATATCATAAAAATATCCAACATCTTCTAAAATAATTTGTGGATAAAACGTTTGCGTATCTTTTCTAAAATCATCAATATTTAAACAATCTCCACTGCTGACACATAAAAGTTTTTCATTATATAAATCCGTAATTGCTAGTTGCTTCTTTTTTGCAAGTGGATGACTTCTAGGAAGTGCTACACAAACATCATAAGTTCCTAATTGTTTACAAGAAGCAAAAGATAAAATTTGACTTGAGTTAAAGGCACCAATTAAAAAATCAAATTTTATTCCTAACGATTGATATACTTCCATGATTTTATCATGATCATCTTCATAAGGAACAACACGTAATTTATAATGTTGTGCCAAGGTTGGTATACTATGCCATAAGTCAATAAATTCTTTTGCTGGATTTAAAAATGAAGAACCAATACGAATAATAGAAGATGTTTTATCTTGAATTTTATTTAAAAAATTATCTGAATTCTTGATAAGTTTTTTAGCTTCTTCATAAACTTTTTCACCTTGCATTGTCAGTTTAATTCCTCGATGGGTACGATTCACTAATTTTATTTGTAGATGTTCTTCTAAAGCGTTTATTTGTTTCATGACACTTGCTGGTGTAATATACATCTTTTGTGCTGCTTTAGAAAAACTTCCAAATTCCACTACATAGACAAAGGTTTTTAAAAGAGGATTATACATGGTTTTTCTCCTTTCAGTATTTACTTTTAGTAAATACATTGTATCCTAGATGGTTATTCTAATCAATAGAGAATAATTTATAATTAATTTGAAAAGTCATAGAAAGGAAGGATTTCAATGAAAAAGAATTTAGGTTTTGGTTGGATGAGATTACCTCAGCTTTCAGAAGATCCAACAAATATTGATTTTGATCAAGTAAAACAAATGGTTGATACTTTTTTAGATGCTGGATTCAACTATTTTGACACAAGTTTTGTTTATCATAATGGACATAGCGAAAACGCTATAAAAAAATGTTTAGTTGAACGTCATCCTCGTGATCGTTATATGCTGGCTTCTAAACTTCCTGTTTTTTCTATTCAAAAGGAAGAAGAAGTTGTCCAAATTTTTAATCAACAATTAGAAAATTGTGGTGTTGAATACTTTGATTATTTCTTATTGCACAATATGAATATTCATCATTACAACAGTGTTGTTAAAAGTTGTAAAATGTTTGAACATATGCAAGAATGGAAAAAGGCAGGAAAAATTAAACATATCGCTATTTCTTTCCATGATAGTGCTGATGTTCTTGATTTAATTTTAAGCGAACATCCAGAAATTGAAGCTGTTCAAATTGCATTAAATTACTATGATTGGAATAGTACATTTATTCAAGCAAAAGCATGTTATGAAGTTATTAGAAAACATCAAAAACAAGTAATTATTATGGAACCTGTTAAAGGTGGTATGCTTGCCAACCCACCAAAAAACAGTGACATGTCAGCAGATGCTTCTCTTGCTTTACGTTTTTGTGGTGAATTAGAGGGTGTTCTTGCTATTTTATCAGGAATGTCTAATTTAACACAAGTCAAACAAAATATTGAAAGCATGAAAGACTTTCAACCTTTATCAAACGAAGAAAAAGAACTTATTGAAAAATTAACAGTTGCTTATAAACAAGGTGGCCCTTTAGGAGATATTGATTTTAATCAATATAAAGATATTAAACCTCATGGTATTTCTTTAGCTTCTCTTTTAGAAACATATAATAGTTGTATGATTCAACCTAATCCAGGATTTGCAGCAGAACTTAATTATTATTCAATTGAAAAAGCTAAAAATCATTTATTATTAAAAGATTCAAGTTTAGAAGTAGAAGATGAAAAATTAAATCAACTTGTAAAAGAAGCTGATGATTTTTTAGCAAATCATTCATTTGCAAATTATGATAGTAAATTAAAATAGAGTTCATTTTGAACTCTATTTTAATTTATTGCTTCTTTTCCTGTTTCCCCTGTACGAATACGAAGAGCACTTTTTAAATCATAGCTGATAATTTTACCATCTCCTGGATGCCCTGTATAGGCAGCTTTTTGAATAGCTTCAATTGTCTTCTTTTCCCAATTTTCATCACTTACAATAATTTCAAATTTAATTTTAGGAAGCATATTAATTTCAACTTCTTGTCCCCTCACAATTTCAAGATATCCTTTTTGTTTACCACAACCCATAACTTGATAAATTGTAATTCCATGAACTTCAATTTCTGAAAGTGCTTCTTTAACATCTTCTAATTTTTCTTCACGTACAATTGCTTCTATTTTAATCACTTTCCATTCCTCCTAATCTAAACCATTAAATGATGGATAAGCTGTTTCATTGTGCTCAGATAAATCTAATCCTACTTGTTCATCACGTTTTTCAACTCTTAAAGGTGTAAACAAACGAACAAGTCCAATACAAATAAGTGTTCCTACAACAGCTACAACAATTGTTACTAAAATACTAATGACTTGTACAATAAATAAACGTGTATCCCCAAAGAATAAACCATTCCACTTAGCAACTGAATTAATAGAAGTTTGAGTAAACAAGCCTGTCGCAAGTCCTCCCCAAACACCACCAATGCCATGACAACCAAAAGCATCTAAAGCATAATCATAACCAAATTTTTGTTTAACTTTAGAAATCATAAAATAACAAATTGGACTTCCTACAAAACCAATGATCAATGAAGCCCAAATAGGTACAAAACCTGCTCCCGGTGTGATAGCGACAAGCCCTACAACAAGCCCTGTCACACACCCTACAAGTGTTGGTTTTTCAGCCATAATAACATCCATCATCATCCAAGAAAGCATACCAGATGCCGCAGAAATAGCTGTTGTCGCAAAAGCATGAATAGCAAGACCATCCGCTTTTAAAGCACTTCCAGCATTAAAACCAAACCAACCAAATAAAAGTAAACTTGCACCTAAAACAACAAAAGGAATATTATGAATACGATAATTGGCTTTTCCATAATCCTTTCTCTTTCCTAAAACTAAACATAAAACAAGTGCACTTACTCCAGAAGAAATATGAACAACATTTCCTCCTGCAAAATCAACAGAACCTATTTTAGCAAGGAATCCCCCAATTCCCCACACCATATGTGCCATTGGATAATAAACAATCGTTGACCAAAAAATAATAAATAAAAATAAAGCTTTAAATTTCATTCTTCCAGCAACTGCCCCTGTAATTAAAGCTGGTGTAATGATTGCAAACATCATTTGAAACATTGCAAAACCTAAATCTGGTATTGTTGAAGCATATTTCCCAACTTTACCAGTAAGACCAACAAATCCTAAATGACTTAAATCACCAATAACACCGAAATGATCTGTCCCAAAAGCAAGTGAATAGCCAAATAAAATCCACATAACTGTTGCAATACCAATCACAAAAATAGATGTCATCATGGTATTGACAACATTTTTTCTTCGCACCATCCCACCATAGAAAAATGCAAGACCTGGTGTCATCAAGAGTACAAGTGCACTACAAATCATCATGAATCCTGTGTCCCCTGTATCAATCATGTCAATTCCCCCTTATATTCCATGAATTTGTTATACAGTATAAATGATTATTTATTATCACGCAAGTATTTTATTACTAAGATATATTTATATAAAGAAAAAACTTGAGTAAATATACTCAAGTTTCAATTTTAAATTTATTGATATTTCCAAGCATTTGATTGCATTTGCATATCAACCATATGTTTATAAATACCATCTTGTTGTTTTAGATCTTCTGGTTTACCTTGTTCAGCAACAACACCATCTTTTAAAACAACAATTTTATCAACGCCATCTACTGTTCTCATTCGATGTGCAATAATTAAAACTGTTTTATTTTCAATCAATTTAGAAATCGATTCTTGAATCAATGATTCATTATCTACATCTAATGAAGCTGTTGCTTCATCCATTAAAATAATTGGTGCATCTTTCAAGAAGGCTCTTGCAATTGAAATTCTTTGTCGTTGTCCTCCTGATAATTCTGAACCATTTTCACCAATCATCGTATTCCATTGATCAGGCATTTTTTCAACAAATTCATCACAGTGTGCTAATTTTGCTGCAGCAATTACTTCTTCATCAGTTGCATCCTTTTTACCAATACGAATATTTTCCATGACTGTATTATTAAATAATGTGACATCTTGGAAAACAATTGAATAAAGTTCTAACAATTTTTCAGGTTCAACTTTTGAAATATCCATTCCCCCAACAGTGATATTTCCTTGATTTGTGTCCCAAAAACGTGCAGCAAGTCGAGAAATGGTTGTTTTACCACCACCACTTGGTCCAATTAATGCTGTAACTTCTCCTTGTTTTGCAACAAATGATACATCAGATAACACTTTTTCTTTTTGATTATAAGAGAAAGCCACATGATCAAATACAATATCATAACCATCATTTGTAAGAGTATTAACACCTGTTTGTTCTTCATGTGATAAGATTTCATCCATACGTTTACAATTCGTATCAAGACTAATCATAGCAGATAAGTTTTGTAAAGAAATTTGTAAAGGTTCATACATACGTGTCACAACAAGTAAGAACATAAAGAATGTTAAAACTGTAATTTCACCCTTTACTAACAAGTAACTTCCTACAAGTGCAACTGTTCCCATTCCAAGTTTTAAAATCATTTGTGCACTACAAACAAATGCAGCATTGGTAAATTCCGCAAAGATAGCATGATTTTCAACGGCTTTGATTTTTTTATTAAGAGATTCCATATATGTATCACACATATTATTAGATCTTAAATCTCTTAATGTTTCTAGTCCTTCTTGAATACCATCTAAACAATTAATACGATATTCATTTGTTTTTTTATGTGTTTTTCGTAGTGCTTTTCTTGAGTAAAGAACAATTGCAAAAGCAATTGGCATGACCCAAATAGCAGCCAGTGCCATACGAAAATCAAAGAAAAGTAAACTAATAACAATAATTGTTGTTGAAATCATAGCTCCGATTAATTCAGGAATCCAATGAGAACTAGCTGTTTCTAAAAGAGCACAGTCAGACATAATTGTATTTGTAAGATCTGCTAAATCTTTTTTACCAAAATATGATAAAGGTAATTTTCTTAATTTTTCCGCAAGTGTACGACGTCTAACACCACTTTCAATATAAGTTGATAAAAAAGTAGCACGATATTGAAAGATTGTCGTTATAGCAATACAAATCAAGATCACAATAATCGCAATGATAAAGAAAGTAAATTTTTCTTTAGGTAATTGTTGATCTAATAAATAAGATGCTAATAAATAAAGTAATCCAACAGGAAGCATTAAAACAAGATTAGAAAGTGTCACTGCTACAAAAGCTCTTACCATATCTTGTGCTCCTTTAGAAGATAAAGCATATTTATGTTTTAATTTTTCTATCATTATTCTTCATCCCCCTTTTGTACTTTCCATTTCACAGATTGATTGTATTGATGCCACATATGTTCATAAACACCTTTTGTTTCTAATAAAGCTTCATGGTTTCCGCTTTCAACAACATGTCCATCTTTTAAAACATAAATACAATCAGCATCAGTAATTGTTGATAAACGATGGGCAATCATAATAACTGTTTTATTTTTAGAAAGTTTTTCAAAAGCTTTTTGAACAAGTACTTCATTATCAGGATCAGCAAAAGCAGTTGCTTCATCTAAAATAAGAATAGGTGCATTCTTTAAAAAAGCTCTAGCAATCGATAATCTTTGACTTTCTCCACCTGAAACATAAACTCCTTTTGAACCAATAATCGTATTGACTCCTTCAGGAAACTTATCAATAATATCTTGACATTGGGCATCTTTTAAAGCTTGGATAACTTCTTCATCGCTTGCTTCTGGTCTAGACATACGAATATTTTCTAAAATACTCATTTTAAGTAATCGACTATCTTGGAAAACATAGGATACTTGATTCATTAATTCTTTTTGATCAATGTCTTTGACATTAACATGACCTATTTTAATACTTCCTTCATTTACGTCCCAAAAACGAGAAATAAGAGAAGCCACTGTTGTTTTACCACCTCCGCTTGGTCCAACTAAAGCAATGTGTTCTCCTGCATTAATATGCATACTTAAGTTGTCAATCGCTTTAGTTGTAGCATCTTGATACGTAAAACTAATATTTTCTATATCAATAGAAGCATCACTTGGTACTTGTATTTGTTTACTTTCAGGTAAAGGTTGAACCTTCATAATAGAATCCATACGATTTAAAGCATCTTCTACAAGCATTTGTGATTCACCTGCATAAGCAACTTTCATTAAAGTTGTTGTTAAAATAGAGGTAATTAAAATATAGAAAAATAAATTTAAAATAAATTGATCAGTAATAGTATTTCCAGCAAATAAATAAGCTGCAATAATCAATGCTGCAAAAATACCATTGGCAAAAGTTGTAAAACAAACCATTGGTTTCATCATACTTTTTGTATAATCTAATGTCCATTTTTCATATTCATCAATGGCTTCTTTAAATCTTTTAAAAGAAAAAATTGTTTGTCCAAAAGTTTTAACAACCGGAACACCTCTTACATATTCAACAGCTTCCGATGACATTGTTTCCAAAGCATTTTGATATTGTTTCATATCTTCAGCCATCTTAGGACCCATCATTGCTGTAAACATTAAAACAAAAGCAATAATTGCTGGAATAAGACTCATTAAACCTAAACGCCAATCAAAGATTGCCATCATAATAAGTAAACCAATTGGCGTTGCTTTAGAAACAACTTTATCTGGCACATTATGTGCTAAAAAAGTTTCTGTTGCCGCACTAGATTCCATCACAATTTTTCTGATTTTTCCACTTCCTTGACTTTCAACATAGCCTAAAGGTAGCTTCATAATGTGTTCCATCATTTTTGTTCGCATTGTTGCTTGTACTCTAAAGGCTGCTTTATGTGAACACATTAAAGCTGCAATATAGAAGACCATTGCAAGCAAAGCAAATAAAACAGCATGCCATCCATAACTTTTAATATGGATTGCTTCATTGAAGTTAGGTCTTACTTCTAGTACCTCTTTGATGATACGCCACATATCATAAAAAGGAACTAAAGCAATAAAAGCACTAATGGCAGCTAAAATACATGAAGCATAAACGTAATACTTATGATTTCCTGCAAAATGCATTAACTTCGATATTGTACTTTCTTTCTTTTCTTTCATAAAATCCCTCCTATTAGTTAGTTTTTGCTAACCTTTGATGTTAACTTTAGACAGGTCTCCCTGTCTATTTTTCATCAATCCCCATAACTGCTTTCCAGCCAGCAACATTAAATAACTTCGTGCTATTCATAAATGATTGAGCTTCTTCATAAGAACGATCATGTGCAACAAGTTCATACATCGTTTGCCATCCTGCTCGACAAAAAACATGAATAAAGAATCGATCAACTGTAAATTCCGCTTTCCCATATTTTTCAACAAGTTCTTGATAATAGGATTCTTCAATTTCTCCTAATTGATCTAAAAAATGTTCATATTTAGAACCTGTAGAACAACAAAAAATCAACTTAAAATCTGTAAAATGTTGATAAATATAGTCTAAAACAAAATCCGTTCCTTCTTCACCTTCATGATTAGCTTGATTGAGATTAGGACTATAGGTTGCTTTTTGAATACTTTCTAAATAAATATCCATCAATCCATCGGCTGTTTCTTTAACAATTGCAGAAAATAAACCTTCTTTATCTTTGAAGCGCGTATAAATTGAATTAGTACTAACGCCACTTTTAGCAGATATATTTCTTAAACTTGCATTTGTAAAACCTTTTTCTAAAAATTCTTCTGTTGCACTTTTTAATAGATTTTCTGTAACTCCCACTGTTTCTTGCCTCATGATTACCTCCATCATTAAATAACACTGTTATTATAACACTGTTATTTAATAAAAATCAATAAAAAATGCTCTAATGATTTTGGGGTCTCATTAGAGCATACTTAAGTTATTCAATTTTTAAAAGATTGATGTGTGAGTTAATCTTCTTTTTTTTAATTTGTTTGTACTGAATTTTCTTCTTCTAATTTTTGTTTTTCTAATAATTTAAAGAATGGATAATATAAAACCATATCTAAGATAATTAAACCAATAACCATAATAGCAGCTTTAAAATCCATACATCCAAGAGCAGCTCCAAGTGGTGCTGGTGTTGTCCAAGGTGTTTCAATAATTCCTTTTCCTACAATATGGAATGCCATTAATCCATAAGCAATAATTGAATTGATTACTGGTACAAAAATAAATGGAATCATCATTAATGGATTTAAAACCATTGGTAAACCAAAGATAATTGGTTCATTGATATTAAAGATTGCTGGTCCAATTGATAACTTTCCTAATGTCTTTAATTCTGCTGATTTAGATCTTAACAATAAGATACAAAGTCCCATTGTAGCTCCTCCACCACCAAGTGTAATAACATATGACCAGAATGGTTGAGTAAAATAATGTACGATTGGTTGTCCAGCAGAGAATGCTGTAATATTAGCAATCAAATACATTTGCATAAATGGTAAACGGATTGGTTGAGTAATACTTGCTCCATGTAATCCAAAGAACCAGAATGTTTGAGCAATCATTGTAATTAAACAAATACCAACTAATGAATCAAGCCCTGAAATTGCAGGTGCTAATACTGTCATAATCATACTTGGTAAAAGTTGTCCACTAATATTTTGAACAAATAATGAAAGACCATAGAAAATGATTACACAAATAAATAATGGTAAAATTGCATCAAATGAAGAACTGATTGCTGGTGGAACACCTTCTGGCATTTTAATACGAATATCTTTTTTAAACATAAAATGCATAATTTCCACACAACCTATAGAAACCAATATTGCTGTAAAGATACCTTTAGCATCCAAATAGGTCGTTGGTATGTAATTACCAGCTAAAGATAATAAATCTGTTGCACTTTTTCCATCAACAATTAGATTTGATGCTACTGCTGAAGTTGTTGGTGCTGATACAATTAAAAATACTGCAGTTGATACGATTGCTGAATTTAATTTAGGCATTTCGTATTCTCCTGCTAAATGATAAGCAATCGCAAATGCAATAAATAATCCCATTAATGCCATTGTCATATTATAAGGCAATTGCAACATTGCTTTATTGGCTTGTGCCCAATTATACCAACCATTTAACATATCAGTAATAAAACCCCAATTTGGAAGTGTTTCTGGTTTAAAAGGTGGTGTTGAAATAATTAAACATACCCCTCCTAAAATAGATAACGGAATTGCAACAACCATTCCATCACGAATAGCCGCTAAATGTCTTTGATTCCCTAATTTGTTTGCGACTGGTACAAGTGTACGATTTGCAAGTTCATTAAATTTTTCCATGAAATTCATGAAAGTTCCCTCCCTTCTTGCTACGATGTTATTATATAATCAAAATCCATCGAAATTCTTTTCATTTCCACAATAAAAAATACATTTCCAATTGCTTAAAAACTTTTCCAAATTGTGGAAATAAATTGTTTTATTTTTTTTATTTGCAGTTATTTTTTTATATTGACACTCCCTTTTTATTTTTTATAATGAAATTGTGTGTGAGTTATATCTTCTTATAAAATAGGAGGATATATTATGAAGTTAATCATTGAAGAAAATGAACAAAAAATGAGCGAAAGTGCAATGCACATTTTACTTGGAGCGATGATGCAAGATAAAAGAGTCAACATCTCTTTAACTGCTGGACGCTCTCCTATCAATCTTTATAAGATGATGATTCCTTATGTTAAAGATCAAGAAAAATTTAAAGATATTCAATATTATCTTTTTGATGAAGCACCTTACCAAGATAAACCACATGGTCCAAACTGGGAAGAAATGCAAGAACTATTCTTTAAAGATGCAAATATTCCTGATGAAAGAATCCATACAACAACAATGGAAAATTGGGAAACTTATGATCAAGAAATCAGAGATGCTGGTGGTATTGATGTTATGTTAATTGGTCTTGGTTGGGATGGACATTTCTGTAGCAACTGCCCAAGATGTACTCCTATGGATAGTTATACTTATCCAATGGATCGTAAAACAAAAAATGCTGCTAACCCAACATATCCAGCAAGAGAGCATTTACCTATCACTTTATCAATGGGACCAAAAAGTTTAATGAGAGTTAAACATCTTGTAATGATTGTTACTGGTAAAGAAAAAGCTCAAATTTTAAAACAAGTGTTAGATTCACCTATTTCAGATGAATTACCAGCAACTGTTTTAAAACTACATCCTAACTTCACTGTTATTTGTGATAAAGATGCAGCATCTTTATTAAATATGGATGATTACAAAAGATTATAAAATCTTTATAGAAAGCTTCGGCTTTCTTTTTTTATTTCCAATATTTGGAAATGATTTCTACCTTTTGGAAAACCAAAAGTAAATAAGCTGTTCATTTGTTATAATTTTTCTAACTTGGAGGACTACTTATGAAAAAAAATAAAATAAAAAATAATAAAAACAGAAACAATATGGATATTATCGAAACACGTGTTAGAAGATTTGTAGCTATGATTATCGATTGGTATCTTACCAACATGTTGGCCGTTATCCCTATTACATTTTATTTAAGAGGAAATGACTACTTGAAACCTTATATGTTTGATTTGACACACTATGATTTTTCTATAGGTCTTGCTTTAGGCCTTTATGGCATTTTGATTGGAATTATTTACTATATATTTATTCCAACATATTTTTTTAAAGGACAAACACTTGGTAAAAAGATATGTAAGATCAAAATCGTTAAAGAAAATAATGAATCAATCAATTTAAAAGATATGATGTTAAGAGAACTTCTTGGAGCATCATTACTTGAAGGAGGAATGATTATCATCCCAACTTATCTTAGAAAAATGCTTCCATTATTTAAACTTTCAATGATTGTTGACCCTTTAAAATATGTTGCTTATGCTTTAACTATTGGTTCTATTATTTATGCATACTTTCAACCAAATACACAATCATTCCATGATAAAATAGCTAGAACTGTTGTAATAAAACAATAAATTGTTTCTCATTATTTGATATGGTATAATGCTGTCGAATATACACAAAGGAGATTCGCCATGTTTAATTTAATTATTATACTTTTATCAACACTTAATGATGAAGCGAAAGGTTCAAATAATTATAAAATAGCTAAATTTATGATAGAAAACATGCGTGATTTGGAAGATTACTCCTTAACTGACTTAGCGCAAGCTTGTTACGTGTCTAATTCAAGTATTTCTCGTTTTTGTCGTGATATTGGATTAAAAAATTTTAGTGAGTTAAAAAATCAAATTGCAAAGTTTTCTGTTGAATCAGCTAATTTAAAAAGAAAATTTGACTATGAAGAAAGTGATTCTTCAATGTTTAATTCTTATGTTAAAAATGTTATTTCTAATTTAAATTACTTTTTAGAAAACAATATTGAAAAACAAATAGATACACTTGTTCAAGAAATTCGTTCTTATCAAAAAGTGGCTGCTTTTGGCTATATGCAATCTGAAAGTATTGCCTGTAATTTGCAGTTTGATCTACAAACAAGTGGAAAACTCATCTTTTCTTGTTTTAATACCAAAGATCAAGCTGACTATATCGCTGATGCTGATGAAAATAATCTTATTATTATTTTTTCAGAATCAGGAACCTATTTTGATCGTATTTTTCCAAGAGCTAAACCATTTAAAAGTAATAAACGAAAACCAAAAATATGTATGATTACTTCTGATCAGTCAATAGAATATCCATTTATCGATTTTTACATTCGTTATAATAGTAAAGGCGGTTATGCAAGTCATCCTTATCCTTTACAACTTATTTCTGATTTAATTTGTATTAAATATTCTCAACTTTTATTAAATAAATAAACAGGTTCACTACACATCAGTGAACCTGTTTATTTTTATATCGTAGGATTTAAAACTTTTTCAAGAAAGAAATTCCCATCTTCATAATCAACAATCATCGCCGTAGCATTATTAGGAAATTTAAAAGGTTGTTGAGGTAATAATGATTTGATAAATCCATATAATGAACATCCATGTCCTACAATTAAAATAGTTTCATTATCATGACAAACATCAATAATTTCTTGAAGAGCTTCATGATGTTTTAAAATAACATCATGAATATCTTCTCCTTCATAAGATCTATAATCCATATCCATGTCTTCTAACCAGTTTGGTGATTCAATATTGAGTTTTCTTACAAGCTCAGTAGATATTCCTTCAAGTATTCCAAAATTAACTTCTTTAAAACGTTCTTCATAAGTTGGTTCAACTTCTTTTTTACTTAGAATAATATTAGCCGTTTGTACTGCTCTCCCTAATGGAGATGTGTAGGCCTTATCTATTTGGTATTGTTCTAACTGCTTTGTAATACTTTCAACTTGTCTGATTCCTACTTTTGACAAAGGAGAATCACACCAACCCTGTGTCAGATTGATTTCATTGAAATGTGTCTTTCCGTGTCTTACAAATATAAATCTCATTATAACTTACCTTTAAAACTAAAACGTAAATGATGTTTTTCTTTATCTAATAAGAATTCATCATGTGTCTTAGCACCCCATGTATTATCACCGGCAACACCCATTTGTTTTTCATTGATACATAAAACGGTTTGATAAACATTTGGAAGTTCATCTTTGTGTCGTGCATTTTCTAATTCATAAGGTGTATAGTGTAAAGCTGTGAATTCAAAATCTTCACCTTTGATTTTTAATTTTGTATTATCACCTGCAACCGACAATTCTCTTACGTGTGTTCTATTACCACATTCTTGTGGATAAAGATAAGATGTCAAATTATCTGTTACTTGATAAGTATATTTTCCAAGAAGTGCTCCTTTGTTTCGATCAATGTAATTTTCTTCTGGACCAAATCCATAATAATTTACTTCTTCCATATCTTTATATAATTGGAAGATAAGTCCAAATACAGGCATTTCAATTTCAGAAACAACCGGTTGATAAGACATATCAACAATGATTTCACCATCACCATAGACTTCATAAACTAAATGAACTTTTTCATCTTGTAGATTTGGCAAATCATAAGCATATTCAATCTTGCAAGAACAGTCACCTTTTGAAACACCAACAAACTCACATTTTGCATATAGACTTGCAGTTAACCATTTGCCATAGCGATAACCATATTTGTTTTCAACATCATTGTTTGTAGATGCTCTAAAGAAATTGGGTCTGACTGGTACTCTGATGTATTCTTGTTGATGGTATTTATAAGATACCAAACCTTTTTGTTTTGAGAAAATCACATTGAAATCTTTTCCAACAACACCTACATTTAAGTAGTCTTCAACGATATCTACGTGTTTTGTTGTATGAATGTTATGTGTTTTATTTTTAACTTCATAGATATATTGTTGCTTAGCATAGATTTCATGGTTCTTTTTCAAATAAACTGTTACTGCACATTCTTGGTCTTGATCATTTACTTTAAATGGATTTTCAACAATAATTGATGACAATGGTTGACAATCTACTGTCATTGTTTTACTTTGAACAACGTTTCCATTACATAACAAATCCATTTGTAATTGATATTCATTTAAATCAGTAAATAAATAATTATTGCTGATATGAATATCATTTTCATTAATTTTAAAATCTATATATTGATAACAGTATTTGACTTCTTGCATCTTTGGTGTATTTGTACGGTCTGCAAAAACAATACCATTTCCACAAAAATCATAATCACTTGGTCTTTCACCAAAATCACCACCATAACATAACTTACCATCATGATATAATGCTTGATCGATGTAATCCCAGATGAATCCACCTTGATACAATGGATATTTCTTTTCTAAATCAATATATTTGAATAATGCTCCATTACTGTTTCCCATAGAATGCGCATATTCGCATAGGATAAATGGTTTATCTTGATGCTCTTTTAAATATTTTTCAACATCAACTGCAAAAGTGTACATTTGACTTTCAATATCACTTGTTTCATTGTAACGACGATCATGTGAAAGTCCTTCATAATGAATCAAACGAGAAGTATCTTTTTGTTTGATAAACTTAGACATTTCATAAAGATTTTTACCACCATAAGATTCATTTCCTAAAGACCAGATAATAATCGAAGGATGGTTTTTATCTCTTTCATACATAGAATTAGCACGGTCTAAGATAATATCTAACCATTCAGGTTTATCATCAGGTAAGATATGCGCTTTATCAAAAAGTTCACTCCAAGTTCCATGTGTTTCAAGATTGACTTCATCAATCACATAAAGACCATATTCATCGCATAAATCATAAACAAATGTTTGATTTGGATAATGACACGTACGCAATGCATTGATATTATTGGCTTTCATATTCAAGATATCTTTTTTAGTATCTTCATAGGAAACTGTTCTTCCTGTCTTGGCTGAAAATTCATGACGGTTGACACCGTGGAAAACAATTCTCTTTCCATTGATACACATGATACCATCAATAAGTTTAAATTCTCTGACACCTACATTATGTTGACTGCATTCAATCAAACCATTTTCATCCATGATTTCTACATACAATTGATAAAGATTTGGTTTTTCTGCTGACCATAAATGAGGATTATCTAATTCAAAACTAATTGGACTGAAACAATCATTTCTTTCTTCTTGTCCAATGACTTCACCTTTATATTTTAAAGTATAGACTGCCTTAAATTTAGTATCTTTTTTTACAATCATTGGCGTTACTTCAACAGTAGCATGATCATACTTTTCATTTAAATGTGTCAAAATTTTGATATCTTTTAAATGAACATGTGGAACCATTTGTAATTCGACATCTCTAAAGATACCTGAAAAACGCCAGAAATCTTGATCTTCTAACCAACTTCCACTGCTGAAACGATAAACATTGACAGCAATCTTATTTTCTCCATTAACAATCAAATCAGTAATATTAAAACTTGAAGGTGTAAAACTATCTTCACTGTAGCCAACAAATGTTCCATTGACCCATAAAGCCATGGCAGATTCAACACCATGGAAAGTAATATAAGTATCAACATTATCTTTGATTACTGAGCTATCAAAATAAGTAACATAACTTCCAATTGGATTTTTATCAGGAATTTCTCCAGGAATGATTTGTTGTGTCCCTGACCAAGGATAGATTTGATTGACATACATTGGTTTTCCATAACCTTGTAATTGAATATGTCCTGGTACTTTGATTTCATCCCAATTATCTACACAATAATCTTTATCAGAAAATTCCGGTATTAATTGATTAAATCCTGTCGCATAATGAAACTTCCAGTTAACATTTAATGAATAATTGAAACTGCTTTGTTTTTTGTGTAATTCTTTGGTGCTTGCATATCTATGAATCGATGCTGTTGCACTTAAA
>OLOD01001372.1_pt1 | contig 15393 bp, 9 predicted proteins | sample 1671921 | NCBI WGS metagenome assembly OLOD01 (sample SAMEA3136626, study PRJEB25190) | human gut metagenome | biome: human gut; feature: human-associated habitat; material: faeces | place: Austria | collected 2013
ACTGTGTTGTATTTAAAACAGAAGATCTCTTGTCATATCCATTCTTCGTTGCCGGGTCAGTGTTCAGAACATAATTTCCTTGCGCATCAGTCGTTTTGAAATGTGCTCCGTCCGTCACCACTACACCGCTGACGGGTTTACCTGTATTATCTTTCACACTACCTTTCACCACCGTCTGACCAAAGGCGGCAACAGCGTTCAGCTGGAAAAGCAAGACCGCTGCAAACAGCGTATTTCTAAAATTGATCTTTTTCATTGCTTATAACTTTCTTAAAGTAACCTGATTGAATAATGCGATAATTTCTTCCGGTTCATTTGCCGACTTGAGAGCCTCTTCAAAAGACTTGCTGTTATCATCGAAACACATCACATTGGCGCAATCCAGGATATGACCCATATTGAATGTAGCAACTTCCCGGCTCACCTCTTCTTTCTTCAATGCCTTCTTATAATATTTATTCACCTTATTGACTGCCTTGTAAATAGAAGGCTTCAAAATTTCGACTGAAGAATCTGTAAATCCGATTGTTACATCATACTCGTGCGTATAATTCTGGATGAAAGTATTCCATTTTCCGGTAATGTCACTCCCCAAATAATGTTCCGCTTCAAACACCGGTTTGGTAGCCGGGATTTCTCCATACACGTCGAATATAAACACCGCTTTCGGCTTTTTGCCTACGGGAGTAGCTTCTTTTTCATTGCTTGAAACATTGTCTTTTCCGGAGATATTCTCGTTCATGGCGAGCTCTCCTTTCTGCGCCATTGCTGCCATCGTTATAACTAACACAACAGCCATACTGATTATTCTTTTCATATTCATTGAATTTTAAAGATTGATTGAAATGATGATTATTGCCGCAATCTTGGTGACCGACACATTCATTTATTGCTGCCACATCAGCCGAATATGGAAGTCATCGCCTCCCATGTTCGCTTTAGCCGCCTGATAATTCTTCAGGTTAGTACGCTGCAGAGCAGACGGATATTTAAAGCGTTTCGGCATTTTGTTATTAGCATTTGCGATGCCGGGTCCCACAGGTAACACAGGAAAACCGGTACGGTTATATTCAAACCACTGCTGATAATCGCAAAAGAACAGTGCGACAAACTTCTGGTTCATGATTCGTTCAAGCGTATCATCATAAGCAGCTTCCGGATTTTCAAAATAATGGTCAGGCATTTTCTGTCCCCACTGTTCGATAGCCGCCTGCACTCCCTTCTGATAAGCCTCTTTGGCAGCGTTGCTTCCTCCATCGATCACTCCTTTTTTCAGTAATTCCGCTTTGATGAATTCCACTTCGGCATAAGGCATCATGGCAAGTTTCATAGGCGCTTTCGCCATTTCCTGATTCAGCCCCGAAGCTGTGGTTGAAGGCAACGTCTGATAACCGCTGGGCAAACCCACATAATCTTTAGTCTGGTCGGGGAGAGTGACCTGTGTTGCATACACCTGCAGACGAGGATCGTTCCAACCTTTCAGCAGATTGACAAAGAACTCGGAAATCTGAACATAAGAAGTGAAATCCTGCGGACGGGTGAGCGGAGCTTCCTCCGGATAAGTTCCGCTGATGGCAAGCAGGGCGGCATCATCGTTCGATTCGAATACCGGATAAGTGGCGGGATCGGTCAGCATGGTACGCAGTTCCTGTTTCGCGTTGAATTCCAGTGCACGCAGACGGAGTGAGTTGCAGAACTTCTTCCATTTCAGAATACCGGTTGCATCTCCTTTGGACGTCTTGTACAACATTTCGCCCGATTGGTTGTAGATCAACCCGTTAGCTTTGTCGAATAATTCGTTGGCAGTCTTCAGATTATCGATAATCTGTTGGTACACCTGCTGCTGGGTGTCGAACTTCGGTGCGAGTATTCCCTTGTCGGCGGAGCAGGCTTCGCTCATCGGAATATCACCGAAGGCATCCGTTAGAATCTGGTATAGCCAACATTGTAAAGTCAGCGATATAGCATCGTAGTTGGGTTGTTTGGAGGCTTCCGGCAATTTTCCGGTGAGGCGCATCATCTCTTTGGCGTTGTTGATCCATTTATAATAAGTAGTCCATGTGCCGTCTCCTTCGCTGTCCGTCATATACCACCATCCCACACCGTTGGTGCTGCTGGTAGATACGGCACATTGCATCAGGTCGTAGGTATAGCTGTTGTAGCGTTTCCAGTTGTAGACCGATGTTTCGTATAAAATCGGGTTGAGCAGAGTGCCGGGATTCACCTCATCCATGCGGGTGGGGTCTGTATTGAGTTCGTCGAAGCTGGTGCAGGAAGTCGTGCAGAGAGCTCCGCACAAAGTCATTCCCCATACTATATTTTTGAAAAGTTTACAGGTTTTCATAAGTCAGTGTTTAAAAAGATACGTTAATATTCAGTCCGAAAGTGCGTGCCGTAGGCAGTGAGCCCGTCTCCACACCGGTCACCATCGAACTTCCGTTGAGGGCGGCAGATTCGGGGTCGAACAGAGGATAGTCGGTGATACAGAATAGGTTGCGTGCGTAGAGTGCCACCGATGCTTTGCTGAACGGTGTTTTCTTCAGTGTACTGTTCGGCAACTTGTACTCCAGTCTCATTTCGCGCAGCTTGAGGAATGAAGTGTCGAACGTGTTAGTTTCCACATTTGCCATCCGGTAGTATTCCTTATAATAACTTTCCACGGTCACCACTTTGGTGTTTGGCGAGTAAGTTCCGTCATCGTTCTTCACCGTTCCCGGGGCAATCATGTACATCCCGTCTTGTGGTGAAAGTCCGGCGGCAGCGATGCGCGGGTCGTCTTTCGACATATAAAATTCCGTTCCCGGCAGACGTCCGTTCAGGGTATGTTGCAGTTTTCCCTGTTCCGTCATTTTGTGGTGCGAGTGCGAGTACATTTTACCTCCCACCTGTCCGTCGAGCAGGACGCTAAGCGTGAAGTTCTTGTAAGAAAATTCGTTGTACAGTCCGGCTTTCCATTTCGGATAGGCCGTGCCGACGTATTCGATCTCTCCCGAACGTTCGGGCAATCCGTTGTCGTTGATGACCACATTTCCTTCCGGGTCGCGTACCAGTTTATATCCCCAGAGGTCGCCCGTGGTTCCACCCACACGTCCGATGATAGATACACTACCGATACTGCTGATTAACTGGTTCTCATCTGCCCCTTCCGCCAGTGAGAGAATCCGGTTCTCGTTCTTAGACCAAGTGAAAGTAGCGTTCCAGCGGAAATCCCTGCTGACTACCGGAGTAACGTCCAACTGGATTTCGTAACCGCGGTTGCGGACGCATCCCGAATTGATGGTAGCTTTGCTGTAACCTGTGGTCGGGTCCATCGGAGCATCCAGAATCTGGTTTTTGGTGCGGTTATAGTAGAACGTGAAATCGAGTCCGATGCGGTTGTGAAACATACGGAAGTCGAATCCCGTTTCGTAATTAGTCGAAATCTCCGGTTTGAAATCCTGATTATAGAGCGTAGAAGATACGATGGCCGATCCGGGAAAATCGCTCGTGCCATAATAGGGCGATGTCTTGTAAGGGTCTGTGTCGTTGCCGACCTGTGCCAGCGAACCTCTCACTTTCAACAGACTGATCTGTTCCGGCAACGTGAACCACTCGTTCATCACTGCACTGACGCTGACCGACGGATAGAAGAAAGAACGGTTGCTTTTCGGCAGGGTAGACGACCAGTCATTGCGCCCGGTGACATCGAGAAACAGTTTATCCTTATACGAGAAATTGGCCGTGAAATAAAGACTGTTCAACGCTTTCTTTTTGATAACCGTCTGCACGTTCGGGTTGGAAACGCCGTTTGCCAGTTTGTATACTCCCGGCGTAATCAATCCTACCACCGAGGCAGCCAACATATCGTAGCTTTGTTGCATCATGTTTCCACCTGCCGAAGCGTTGACACGCAATCCGTTGGCGAATGAATCATGGTAAGTAAATAAAGCATCGCTGTTTAATTCATAATCGAACACATTCTGCTTCTTGAAAAATCCGTTTCCGAAAACCACGTCACTGATAGGACGATGCTGTTCGCGTTGGTCTGCTGACAACTGGATACCGGACCGGATCATGAAATCGAATTTACTGTTGATGCGCAGATTGGCAGAAACGGATGATACATTACTGTGTTTCTCCGAAGGATTTTCAGATTCGTACAGAATGACATACGGGTTTCCGATAAATGAGCTGTACGGTTGGAGCTGTTTCACATTTTCCTGTCCGGTACGCCACATCGGACGCAACCAGTCGAGGTTGACATTCGGATTCTGGAAGATAAGGAAGTAGGAGATAGAATTACTGTTATATCCCAGTGCAGGCGTGTTGTTGAGCTTGCGGTACGTATAACTCGACTTGAAATTAATGCGCAGTGCCCTCGAAATCTGCTGTTGGGCGGAAATCATGGCGGTGATACGCTGGAAACCTGTATTGGGGAGAATCCATTCGTTCTTGGTGTGGGTGATGGACGCCCGCACGCTGCCCCGGTCGGATTTTCCGGTCAAGGCTACCGAGTTGGTCAGGGTATATCCCGTTTGGAACAAATCTTTGCGGTTGTTTTTGTACGCTACCCAGGGAGTGGCTACAGAAGCACGATCCTGTGTCACAGGGTCATATTGGTAGAACAACCTGTTGGCGTCGAAGCGTGCTCCGTAGTCGCTACTGGTTCCGCTGGTGCTTGCGTAACTGCCGTCTTCCGCTTTCCCGTAAGAGTAATAGGGCTGGCCTTCGTAGATAGAACCTGCCGGACCGATATTACTCGGCAATCCCTGTCCGAATTCATACTGGTAATCGGGCCATCTCATCACATCGTCAATACTGAAATTACCGCTGTAAGACACACCGATACCTTTGGGTGCACCCGCTCCCGATTTGGTAGTCACCATAATCACGCCATTGGCTGCACGCGTACCGTACAAGGCTGTCGCACTGGCTCCTTTTAATACTTGGATGCTTTCGATATCATCCGGATTGATGTCGGAGAATCCGTTACCATAGTCCACGGAAAGTTCGCTGTTTGAACCTGCACCGTAGGCAACACCCGGATTGGTCATCGGACTACTCATCGGTACACCGTCCACTACCACCAATGCGTCGTTTCCGTTCTGGTTCAGCGAGACGTCCCCCCGCAGCGAGATACGGCTCGAATTGAGCGGGCCACCGGAAGAGATAACACTCAATCCGGCTACCTTACCGTTCAGTGCCGTCGACCAGTTGGTGGGCAGGGCGCTCGTAATCATATCCCCTTTCACGGTTTCCGTGGCATATCCCAATCCTTTTTCTTCACGTTTAATCCCCAAGGCAGTCACCACCACATCATTCAGTTGTTGCGACTCTTCTGCCAGTTTAACATTCATCGTGTTGCCTGCATAGTTCTTCTGTAGCGTTTTATATCCTACATAACTGAATACAAGCAAATCCTTTTGAGTCAATGTTTTTTTAGTCTTCAGGGAGTAGTTTCCATCAATGTCGGTCACCGTGCCGTCTGTCGAATTTTTCACAGCTACGGTAGCCCCGATTAACGGTTCCCCACCTTCACTCGTTATTTTTCCTTTCACTGTTGTCTGTGCGTATGCAGAGCCACAGCACAAGAGCCCAATCGACAGAGAAAGCAGCCATTTGTTTCTTTTCATAATCTTTTACCTTGCTTCTTTTAATTTATTAAATGCAATAAAGTTATTCACACCAGTGTTTTGTTTCACGGTGCAAAGGAATACAAGGCAGATTAAGATAGTATTACAGATCTGTTAACAATCTGTGTTGTGTCGTAAACACTAATTAAAGAATCCAAGTTTGATGATATAAGAGGATGTTGCGGGAGATTATTACATGGAATACTTACTCTGATATTCCTTCGGCGACATCCCCTCGTGCCGCTTGAAGTACCTCCCCAAATACGACTGGTCGGGAAAACCAAGTTGGTCGGCTATCTCCTGAATGGTCAGTTCGGTGGATTGGAGCAATACTTTGATTTCGAGGATGGCAAAGTCGTCAATAATCTTTTTGGCGGAGTCGCGCGTCACGCTTTTGCAGATACCCGTCAGGTATTTGGTGGAGATGCACAGTTTGTTGGCATAGAAAGTCACTTCTCGTTGAGAAATGCAGTTTTCGTGTACCAGTGCGATGAAATTCTTGAAGATTTCATCCTGCCGGCTTCCTCCTTCAATTTCCTGACGGTCGAAGTGGCGGTAGCACTTATCATAGATATTCAGCATAAACGATTGGAGGTGATTTTTGGCAATCTGGTTACGGAAGCGGTTTTCACGGTCGTTGTATATGACCATTGCGGCATGTATCAAGCTGTTGATGGCTCCGGTATTTTCTTCCGGTAGTTTATAGCATGGTTTTTCTTTCATGAACCGGAAGAAAATCGGTTCGAACCGCAGGCAGGCTTCGCGAAACATTTCTTTGGGAAATCCGAAGAAAGAAGCAGTGAAATCGCTGCTGCTGCCGTTGATACGGATAATCGTTCCCGGCAAAAGCACGATTTGAGTATTTTCTACTATTTCATAGTCCTTCAAGTCGATCGTGACATGGGCCCACCCGCTTCTGCAAAAATAGATGGCACCCCCTTCCAGTTTCCACAGGCGATGCATAATTGGCGACAGGTTTTCGTCCATTCCGGCAACGAACGGTTCACGGAGGATGGCTAGGTTAGAGTTTTTTTGTTCCATTGTTCTTCTTATTTTGGGTACAAAAATAGGACTTTTTCACTAAATATCGGTTTTAATGTTCCAAAAATGAACAAAACTGAATACACTATGTCCAGTTTTCAATGAAGAAAACAGTCTACCTTTGCCGCGTTCAAAAATATTTAATAGGTAACAGAAAATGAGTAAAAAGGTATGTAAAGTGAAGCAAGGGCTATTGTTGCTCTGCTGTGTGGTAGTTGCTACGGGCTGTAAACAAGCTCCTCCGGCACAAATGGAAACAGAATACGAAGTGATGACCGTTTCTCCGGTCGACCGGATGATTTCGAGCACCTACTCGGCGACCATCCGCGGACGTCAGGATATTGATATTTATCCCCAGGTAAGTGGTACGCTGACTAAAGTCTGCGTGACGGAAGGCCAGCGCGTAAAGAACGGACAGACATTGTTCATCATCGACCAAGTGCCGTATGAAGCTGCTTTGCAGACGGCAGTGGCAAACGTTGAATCAGCCAAAGCCTCTCTGGCTACGGCGCAACTGACGTATGACAGTAAAGAGGAACTGTATAAAGAGAATGTAGTTTCCTCTTTCGATTTGAGTACGGCAAAAAACTCCCTGTTGGCTGCCAAAGCACAGTTGGCACAGGCCAAGGCGCAGGAAGTGAGCGCCCGCAATAATCTTTCTTATACGGTTGTGAAAAGTCCGGCCGACGGAGTGGTAGGCACGTTGCCTTACCGTGTAGGAGCTTTGGTAAGTTCCGCTCTTGCCCAGCCGTTGACTACCGTTTCCGACAATTCGGATATGTACGTCTACTTCTCCATGACGGAAAACCAATTACTGGGACTGATCCGTCAATATGGTTCTAAAGAGGAAGCACTGAAAAATATGCCTGCTATCGACCTGCAACTGAATGATAAATCAGCCTATTCCGAACGGGGACAGATTGAATCTATCAGTGGAGTGATCGACCGTTCGACGGGTACGGTCAGCCTACGTGCAGTTTTCCCGAACAAGGAAGGGTTATTGCATAGCGGTGGTGCGGGGAACGTGATTGTTCCTGTTCAAAAAACAGGTGCACTGACCATTCCACAGGCTGCCACTTTCGAAATACAAGATAAGAGATATGTGTATAAAGTAGTGGACGGCAAGGCGCAATCGAGTCAGGTACAAGTGACCCGCATCAATGGCGGCCGTGAATTTATTGTAGATGAAGGGTTGGCGCCGGGAGATGTGATTGTAGCAGAAGGAGTAGGTTTACTTCGTGAAGGCACTCCTATCAAGGCAAAGACGGCATCATCAGCTTCGGCAGCACAAACTTCGGCAGCACAAGCAGATGCAGCACAGGCAGATGCAGCACAAGCAGACCAGGCTTCATCATCTCCGGTAACTACTACTGAAAATTAAACCAAGGAGGAATCATTCATGAATTTAAGAACCTTTATAGAACGCCCCGTATTATCGGCAGTCATCTCTATCACGATTGTCGTAGTGGGTATCATCGGGCTGTTCACTCTGCCCGTTGAGCAGTATCCTGATATTGCTCCGCCTACCATTATGGTGAGTACCACCTATTATGGCGCCAGTGCGGAAACATTGCAGAAGAGTGTTATTGCGCCTTTGGAAGAGGCGATCAACGGAGTGGAAGACATGACCTACATGACTTCTTCCGCCACCAATGCCGGTTCGGTGAGCATCACCGTCTATTTTAAGCAGGGCACAGACCCCGATATGGCGGCTGTCAATGTGCAGAACCGTGTATCGCGCGCTACGGGGCAGCTTCCGGCGGAGGTAACCCAAGTCGGTGTGACCACTTCCAAGCGTCAGACGAGTATTTTGCAGATGTTCTCCCTGTCCAGTCCGGACGAGAGTTACGACGAGAACTTCCTGTCCAACTATATCAGCATCAACCTGAAACCTCAAATCCTTCGTATCTCCGGTGTGGGCGATATGATGATTATGGGCGGTGAATATAGTATGCGTGTTTGGATGAAGCCGGATGTGATGGCACAGTATAAACTGATTCCGTCTGATATTACCGGTGTGCTTGCCGAGCAGAATATCGAATCGGCTACCGGTTCGTTCGGTGAGAACTCCAATGAAACGTATCAGTATACGATGAAATACAAGGGACGTTTGATTACTCCTGAAGAATTCGGGGATATCGTTATCCGTTCTACCGATAATGGTGAGGTTTTGAAACTGAAGGATATTGCCGATATACAATTGGGACAGGACAGCTATGCTTACCATGGTGGTATGGATGGTCATCCGGGTATATCCTGCATGGTGTTCCAGACTGCGGGTTCCAATGCGACCGAAGTAAACCGGAACATTGACAAATTTCTCGACGAGGCGCGCAAGGAGCTTCCGAAAGGAGTGGAACTGACGCAGATGATGAGCTCCAACGACTTCCTGTTCGCTTCCATTCATGAGGTAGTGAAGACATTGATTGAGGCTATCATATTGGTTATCCTTGTGGTGTACGTCTTTTTGCAGGACTTCCGTTCTACGTTGATTCCGCTGGTTGGAATTGTAGTTTCGCTGGTGGGCACGTTTGCTTTCATGGCGATAGCCGGATTCAGTATCAACCTATTGACTTTGTTTGCGTTGGTGCTCGTTATCGGTACGGTGGTGGATGATGCCATTATTGTCGTCGAGGCGGTGCAGGCGCGGTTCGATGTGGGCTATAGGTCATCGTATATGGCAAGTATCGACGCTATGAAAGGAATCAGTAATGCCGTTGTCACCTCTTCGCTGGTGTTTATGGCGGTGTTTATTCCGGTGTCCTTCATGGGCGGCACTTCCGGTACGTTTTATACGCAGTTCGGTCTGACGATGGCGGTTGCGGTGGGTATTTCCGCAGTCAATGCGTTGACTTTGAGTCCGGCTTTGTGTGCACTGCTGCTGAAACCTTATATTAATGAAGACGGAACGCAGAAGAACAACTTTGCGGCACGTTTCCGTAAGGCTTTCAATTCGGCTTTCGATGTGATGGTGGATAAATATAAGACGATTGTATTGTTCTTTATCAAGCGCAGATGGCTGACATGGTCTTTGCTGGCTTGTTCCGTAGTGTTGCTTGTGTTCCTGATGAATACCACAAAGACCAGTCTGGTACCCGACGAGGATCAAGGGGTTGTTTTTGTTAATGTGAGTACGGCGGCAGGCAGTTCGCTGGCAACAACGAATGAAGTGATGGGGCGTATTGAAAAACGCTTGATGGAAATACCTCAACTGAAACACGTGCAGAAAGTGGCGGGTTACGGATTGCTGGCAGGACAGGGTAGTTCGTTCGGTATGTTGATTCTCAAATTGAAACCGTGGGACGAACGTCCGGAGGATGAGGACAATGTGCAGTCGGTGATCGGTCAGGTATATGCGCGTACGGCTGATATAAAGGATGCCAGTGTGTTCGCCATCTCTCCGGGTATGATTCCGGGATACGGTATGGGTAATGCACTCGAACTTCATATGCAGGATAAGATGGGCGGTGATGTGAAAGAGTTCTTCACCACTACCCAACAATATTTGGGAGCCTTGAATCAGCGGCCTGAAATCTCGATGGCTTATTCGACATTCGATGTGCGCTATCCGCAGTGGACGGTAGAGGTGGATGCAGCTAAATGTAAGCGTGCAGGTATCACGCCCGACGCTGTGTTGAGTACGCTGTCCGGTTATTACGGTGGGCAGTATGTGTCCAATTTCAACCGCTTCTCTAAAGTGTACCGTGTCATGATTCAGGCCGATCCGGTGTTCCGCTTGGACGAAACTTCGCTCGATAATGCTTTTGTGCGTATGTCGAATGGAGAGATGGCGCCGTTGAGCCAGTTCGTTACGCTGACCCGTAGCTACGGTGCGGAATCATTGAGCCGTTTTAATATGTACAACTCCATTGCGGTAAATGCGATGCCGGCCGACGGATATAGTACGGGAGACGCCATCAAGGCTGTGCAGGAAACTGCCGAACAGTCTCTTCCGAAAGGTTACGGCTATGATTACGGAGGTATCACCCGTGAGGAAAACCAGCAAAGCGGTACGACAGTGATTATCTTCGGTATCTGCTTCCTGATGATTTACCTTATTTTGAGTGCGCTCTACGAGAGCTTCATTATTCCGTTCGCTGTTCTTTTGAGTGTGCCTTGCGGATTGATGGGTAGCTTCCTTTTCGCCCGGATGTTCGGACTGGAGAATAATATTTATCTGCAGACAGGTTTGATTATGTTGATCGGTCTGCTGGCGAAGACGGCTATTTTGCTGACGGAATATGCTGCTGAACGTCGTAAAGCAGGCATGGGGCTGATTGCTTCTGCGGTCAGTGCGGCTAAAGCCCGTCTGCGTCCGATTTTGATGACGGCGTTGACGATGATTTTCGGTCTGTTCCCGCTGATGATGTCAAGTGGAGTAGGAGCCAACGGTAACCGTTCATTGGGTACGGGTGTAGTAGGCGGTATGACCATCGGTACACTGGCGTTGCTCTTCATCGTGCCTACTTTGTTTATCGCTTTCCAGTGGTTGCAGGAACGTTTGCGTCCCGTGCAGAGCAGGCCGACGCATGACTGGCAGATTGAAGAAGAAATCAAAGTGAGCGAGGAAGAAAAATCTAAAGCTGGAAAAGGATAACTAATAATTAAAGGCTTTAGGCACGGATTACACGGATTACACAGTTTTGGCTGCGCAATCTTTTAAAACCGTGTAATCCGCGTAATCCGTGCCTAATTAAAGTAAGAACGCATTATCCGTGCCTAATTAAAATAAAACCGAAATAATCCGTTCCTGAATTAAAATAAGAACCAATGAGAAAAATAATCATTCTGTCCGCAGCAACGCTTATATTGAGCAGTTGCGGTATCTACAATAAATACAAACCGGTATCGGAAGTTCCCGAAGGACTTTACGGCAGCGGGTCCGTTGCTGCCGCCGATACGGCAAACTTCGGCAACCTCTCGTGGCGAGAGGTCTTTACCGACCCTTATCTGCAGAATTTGGTGGACTCGGCACTCTTGCGCAACACCGATATGCAGACTGCCCATTTGCGTGTGAAAGAAGCGGAAGCCACGCTGCTGACGTCCAAACTGTCTTATCTGCCTTCTTTGTTTCTTTCGCCGGAAGGAGCTGCCAGCAGCTTCGACCGTGGAAAGGCTACACAAACTTATTCGCTGCCCGTGACTGCTTCGTGGGAACTGGATATTTTTGGAAAGGTGACAACAGCGAAGCGTCGCGCGAAAGCTGCCTACGAACAGAGCAAGGAATATGAACAGGCTGTCAAGACGCAGTTGGTAGCATCTGTTGCCAACACGTATTACACGTTGTTGATGCTCGATTCGCAGTATGAGATAGCTGTGGCTACCGAAGCTGCCTGGAAAGAAAGTGTGAATGCCACCCGTGCCATGAAAAAGGCCGGGATGGTGAATGAAGCGGGACTGGCGCAGACGGAGGCTACCTACTTCAATATATGTACCACCGTGCTCGACCTGAAAGAGCAAATCAATCAGGCGGAAAACTCACTGGCACTTTTACTGGCAGAAACTCCCCACAAAATACAGCGCGGCAAACTGGGAAATCAGCAGTTGCCGGAAAACTTCTCCGTGGGTGTTCCCTTGCAGATGCTTGCCAACCGTCCTGATGTGCGTAGCGCAGAATTTTCGTTGGCACAGGCTTTCTATACAACGAATGCCGCCCGTGCCGCTTTCTATCCTTCCATCACGTTGAGCGGCAGTGCAGGATGGACCAACAGTGGCGGGAGCATGATTGTCAACCCGGGTAAGTTTCTGGCCTCTGCCGTGGCTTCCCTGACGCAGCCTTTGTTTAATAAAGGAGTGAATATCGCCCAACTGAAAATAGCGAAAGCTCAACAGGAGGAAGCCCGCCTTAGTTTCGAACAGGCCTTGCTGAATGCCGGCGTGGAAGTGAACGAGGCACTGGTGCAGTACCAGACTGCCCGCGAGAAAGCCGACTACTACAACAAACAGGTGGCTTCCCTGCAAACGGCAGCCAAGAGCACAAGCCTCTTGATGAAACATGGCAACACCACTTATCTGGAAGTACTGACCGCCCAACAGACATTGCTCAATGCGCAACTGTCGCAAGTGGCGAACCGCTTTACCGAAATTCAGGGGGTAATCACTTTGTATCAGGCATTGGGTGGCGGCCGTATGTAGGGAGGTATGTATGAATCCAGAAACACTGCGTTGCCGGATACTCGACTACACCAAACGGGAAATGTACCTGCATGGTGCCGACGGGTTGACGATGGATGATATAGCCAGGGGAATGAAGATGTCGAAGCGGACGCTTTACAAGCTCTTTCCTAGCAAAACGAGCCTGTTCCGTATCTGTCTTTCTGATTTTGCCAAAGGAATCAGAAGCCGGATCGAGCAACAACAGATACGGATGGACAGCTCGTGTATGGAGGCGCTTTTCATCACAGTGGACGGCTATCTCACCCTGCTTCATTCGTTGGGAAAAAAGTTGTTGCTCGATATTGCCGCCGACAGGGAATACCGTGCTGCTTTCGAGCGGGAGGAGGCTTTCTGGTTGCAGCAGTTGATTGATGTCTTGACGCATTGCAGGATTTGCGGTTATCTGCTTCCCGGAGTCGATCCCGACCGCTTTGCACCGGATTTGCAGGAGGTCATCTACCAGAGCAGTTTGCAAGGTACTCCGTACCTGGTGCAGCGTATGTTGAACTATACGCTTCTGCGGGGGCTTTTTAAGATGGACGGCATCCGTTATATTGACGAACATCTGAAACCTGATAATTTGAATGTTTGTGTATGAAGAGAAAGAGGTGGGCTACCCTGTAAAGGGAGCTCACCTCTTTTATTTTCTTCGTTCGTAAACGGTTGGTTGGTAAATAGTGCCTTTATGAATCCGATTACTTTATAATCCTTCGATTATGCTTAAAGGTAAATCGGTACATTCGGCGATAGATTGGTTGTCTATCCCTTTGGCTTTCATGTTCCGGGCTATTTTCAACTGGGTTTCTTGTGCACCTTTTTGTTCAGCTGCATCCATTGTCACCAAATAATCTCGGTACACTTTGACGCTATTGTCGTATCGCTCCCTGTCTTCCGGAGACATAGAAGCCACATCAGCGATATCTTCCAATTTCTCGAAGACAGCTTTTCGTGCCTTGAACGGCATGCGTTTTAAAGTTTCCATATTATTTAATATATAAATCCAACGTTCAAAATTCGTTTCGCATTCCTCTTCGTTTTTGTTGAAGAGAGGGAGGGCGATAAAGATTTCCCGGAATTTATCCGAGAAGAGTTCTCCTGTTTCCCTGTCACTTAGAATAACATCCGTGCGGAGTTTTATGTTCTTGTCGATAATGAAATTCATCAAGAAAACTCCGTATACGGCTTTTATTTCAAACTTCCATTCATTGCCTACCCTTCCTTGATTGACGATGGCACGCGATAAATAATAAATCGAGCGTTCTTTGAAGTTGCTTTGCATACGGTTCTGCATTTCAACGATGATTCTTTCGCCTGTGTCCGTGGTGCAATATACATCATAGATAATACCTCGTCCTTCCGGATAGAGCGGCAATTGCTCATTATTCAAAAACTGTAAGTCCGTTATCACTCGTTCACCTTCGAGCAGGTCGTTCAGAAATTCGATTAATAAATCCTTAGACACTTCTCTGCCGAATATTAGTTTGAATCCGTAGTCGGTGAACGGATTGATAAATTTACTCATTGTTTTGGGTCGCTTCTTTTTATGTTTTGCAAAGAGACGTTTCTCTTTATACATAAAAAAGAGGCTTTTTCTTCGTACTACAAAGGTACGATAATTCTTGGTTTTCCATCCCTTTTGCAGTAAAAATAAAAATTATAGGCAGACTTTTCCGCTTTATCTTCCCCTGATTAGCTTTTTCAGTGTCCCGTTGTAGGTGTTCTCAAATTCCGTCGGATGATTGAGTGCCCAAAGAATGTAATCACCCGGTTCATTCTTTTTGAGTAGGGTAGGGCGGTATTGGGAACTGAGAATTTTCCATAAAATACCGCCGGGACCTCCCAACTCTTTACGTCGGGCAAGGGCGACAATCGCTTTTACGGTCTGTTCGTTCCGGATGCCGATAGTTTGCATATTAAGTAGAAGTATAGCTTCCGAGCCTCCTCCCGCTTGCATCCCTTCCGAAACCGTTTCTTTTCCAATCGATTTATCCAAAGACAAACCCTCTACAACGACAGGCGAAGCCTGAAAAACGCTGTTTGACGGAACGGGCGGCATGCTCCTCTCATTCTCCTTTTCGTCTTTTCCTTCCCTCTCTGTCTCTATGTCTTTTTTTATTTCAGATTTGATTTCATTTTCCATATCCCTTTCCTGTTTACCTTTGCTATCTGTATCCGTTTCTTCTTTTGTTTGTGGCATTGTTGTAGCAAATTCATGGGGTTTTGTAACATCTTTGCCGGAGTCATCCGTATTTTCCGGTTCTATTTCACTACTCTCCTCCTTGATAATCCAGAAATGTTCCAGGGGCAATTTATATTTTCTCCGGCTGTCGGTGATGATTTTATGATATTGTTCCTGAATCGCTTGTGAAGTCAGTACGCCATACTCCTTATATATAAGATCATCGAACAGCCCCACTGCCAGGCAATCATCAATGATGGCCTGCATTTCCTCTTCCCCGCAACACGCTTCCTGGGCGATGTCGAAAAGAGTGTCTTTGTTCCACAAAATATAATAACCTTTTTCTTTATAGATGAGGCAGAGCAGCGAAGTGAGTGCGGCAATCCCTGCCGCGTGGTGGCGACA
>OLOD01001373.1_pt1 | contig 15366 bp, 18 predicted proteins | sample 1671921 | NCBI WGS metagenome assembly OLOD01 (sample SAMEA3136626, study PRJEB25190) | human gut metagenome | biome: human gut; feature: human-associated habitat; material: faeces | place: Austria | collected 2013
TTTTGAAACAATCAAGAACTGGGGTACGATTATTGCTGCAGTCACTTATCCATTTCAATTATTAAGTCTTGTAGTTTCTACATTCTTATCAGGAATGGCTGAGGGCGGTGGAATATTAGGTGGATTCCAGGCAATCTTGGGTGTTACAGCAGGAACTGCAGCATACTTTGCAACAATTGTAGCAGCGATTACTGCAGCGTTGGTTTATTTATATCAAACGAGTGATAGCTTTAGACAGTTAGTAAATGATTCAGTAGTAGAACTTGCAGGAATTTTAAACAATCTCTATAAGAATATCCTAGTTCCTATTTTTAACTTCTTACTAAGCTTGTTTAATACGATCATTGTTCCTTTAGCAACCTTTATAGCAAAAGTCTTTGTAAAGGCAGTAGAAGCAGTCTTTACTATAGCTCTTTCATTATGGAAAAACGTTTTGGCACCACTAGCAAACTTCTTAGTAAGTGTGCTTTCAGTAGTATTAAAAGGTGTTCTAGAGGTTTGGAATACTTGGAAACCTGGAATCCAAGCGATTGGAGATGCAATCAATTGGGTATGGGACAATGTTCTTTCTCCATTGGTTGACTTTATTCTTGGGTCATTCAGCGATACATTCAAATCATGGGGCGATTTGATCAACAAATTGATTCCTGATGTTATTGAAATCTTCCAAGGATTGACTGACTTCTTTGTTGGAGTATTTACTGGTGATGAAAAACGTTGTTGGGAAGGAATCAGAAAAATATTTGAAGGATTCTCAAGCTTCCTTAAAAATATCTTTGCAACTGACTGGACACAGTCATTTGGCTTATTAGGTGTTCCTCTTAATGCATTCTGTTCAACTGTTACAACTATTTGGAACACGATAAAAGGTGTATTGAATGGAATTATCACGTTTATTAGAGGCGTATTCACCGGAAATTGGAGACAAGCATGGGAAGGTGTTAAACAAATCTTCTCAAGCATCGTCAGTGGATTAGCAAATATCTTTAAGGCACCAATCAATGCAATTATCAGTGGAATCAACAGTTTCATTGGTGGATTGAACAAAATCAAGATTCCTGACTGGGTTCCAGGTGTAGGTGGTAAAGGATTCAACATTTCTAAGATTCCTAAACTTGCTGAGGGTGCTGTTGTTTCAAAAGCAACTCCTGCTATCTTTGGTGAAGCTGGAACGGAAGCAGTAATTCCTTTACAAAGAAATACAAAAGGTCTTGATTTGATTGCTCAAAAAATCTCTGAAAGATTGCCACAAAATGTTAGTGATGGTAAGGGGGCTGTTTATGTCATCAAGCTTGTTTTAGAAAATGGCAAGGTCTTAACTAAGATGGTCATTGATGATATTAAGGAATATGAAGTACAAACTGGTAAGCCAGTATTCGATTATTAGGAGGTGTAGAATATGGCCGATGAAGCTAAAATAAAAGTGAATGGTGTATTATTACCTACACCTTCTGATATCAGTGTTGAAATCCAAGACTTGGATGGTGATAGCATTAGACCTATCGCTACAGGAGTTTTAAGGCGTAACAGAATAAGATCAAACATGTTAAAAGTAACATTGACATGGAATCTAAAGACATTTGTAGATGTCATGAGTATTCTAAATGCAGTTACTCCTGCAGAATTCAATGCGGAGCTGTATATTCCTGATCATGGAATACGTGGCACTAAAAAAATGTATGCTGGAAATAAGAAATTTAATTATGTAAGGACAAAGGTTGGGCTCAAAGCACAATCTTTTTCTTTTGCTTTGATTGAGGTGTAGAAAATGCTTATTAAATATGGAGATTTGGATGTAACACATCGCTTATTGGAATATAAAGTATCTATTGCCTTTGCAAAGGGATATCTTATTGGGAATGTTCCTACAATGCAATTGAATCTTAAATTCGATAACTACGATGGCATCCTTGATGATTTGGATATAACCAAGTATTGGGAAGTACAAGAAAATGAAAATTGTGAAGTAAGATATTTTAAGGTTTACGACCAACCCGAAAAATATACAAAGTCATTAAGTTTAAAATTATATGATAACAATTATGAATTGGATGCTCCATATACAACTCAATTATCTTATCCAGTAACGGTTAAAGACCAGTTAGATGAAATAGAAACGCTGACTGGTCTTTCTATTATAAGGACCAATATTCCTGCGTATATCTTAGAAAAAGAAGTTTCTTGGTACGATAACACCATTGTTATTAGAAACTACTTAGGATGGATTGCTGAGCTTTTCGGAGCAAATGTATTTGCAAGCGGTAAAGGCTCACTTGAATTTGTTCAAGTGACTAAGGATGCGTTTGCTAAAACTGATACGTTAACAAACTATGAAAAAAATGAATTGTACTGCGTGTCTAGAATTTACTATGAAAATGGCTTAAACCCTTTAGAAAAAGGGGATACAGCGGGTAATACCATATTTCTAGATTCTAATAATTTATACTTAACAGATGAACAAAATTTGATTGATAAACTATATGATCAATTAAATGGATTAACATTTTATTCAACAAAAAGCATATCAATGATTTCAATAGATAACTTGTTACCAGGATGTTTAGTAAATTATAATGATGAATTCAATTTTATGGTTACTGATTTGTCTATCACATATAAAGGTGGAGAATTTTCTATAAGTGAAGTTGATGGAAATACTCCAACAAAAAACGAAGAACGTGTTATTAAAAAAATTACCAATTCAACAAGAATTAGAAAATTACAGATAACTCAAGATCAAGAAAAATTAAAATTAGATATCGTTGCTAAAGAGCAGGAAGATCTAAATACTAAAATGGGTGAATTATCATTATCAAATGAAGAAATCAAAACAAAGATTAATGAAATAGAATCCAAAATAGATGATTTGGATGTTTCATTGATTACTGTTAATCTTGTACCTAGTGCAACTATACTTAATAGTTATAATCAAAGTATTAAAATTGCATGTCATGTTATGAATTCTAATGAAGATGTTACTGAAAATTATAATGATCTAAGTTTTCAATGGTATTTAAATGATAAAAAATACAAAACAGGTAAATTTATCACATTAACTCCTGATGATATTAATATGTCAGTTAATGTCAAGTGCGTATTTACATTGGACAATATTCAATTTGATACAGGATACACAACAATAGTTGATGAAAGTGATGCAGTTCATTTAGGAAATAGTTTTCTAGACGTTACTAATACTACATTAACTCAAAAATTAAATGATAATGGAACTTACATTCCTGATTGGACCATTACACCAACAATCATTACACCTTGTATTATGGACGGTAATGTAATTATAGAATTAAGTAATTGTACGATTGGTTATAAAAAAATAATCAATAGTAAGGAAGTCGACATAGACAGTAGTTATGAGATCGTAAAAGATGGTATTTTATCAGTTAATAAAAATATCATGACCAACAAAACACCTAATGTGACTTATATATGTGACGTATCATATAGAAGTACCTCAATTAGAATGTATGTAGCTTTTTCGTTGGCTGAACAAGGTGTAGGAATTAGAAATATCACAACCTATTATTTAGCAACAAATAAAAGCAAAGAGGTAAGAGTGGATAGTGAAGGTTGGACTACTTCAATTCAAGCTATAAGCTCAAACAATAAATATCTATGGACTTATTCGGTAACAAATTATACTGACGGTTCATCAAAAACAAGCGAACCACTTATTATGGGAAGCTATGGTGATGATGCAATAACTCTATATATTGAATCATCAAATGGAAATATATTTAAAAACAGTGATATTGCAACTATATTGACTGTTCATATTTATATTGGAGCCGAAAGAATTGAATCGGCTGAACAATTAGAAAAAAGATTTGGTAAAAGTGCATATCTGCAATGGCATGTAAAGAAATTTGGAGAAAAAGAGTTCTCACCTATAGATATTGAAGATACAAGAATAAATGACAAAGGATTTATTTTTACTATAAGTCCGCAAGATATTAATAAAAAAGCAGTTTTCAACTGTGAGTTAAATTTGGAGGAATAGAAATGGTAATTAAAGCTAGCAATCAAGTAGATTTATTAGATATGACGGATGGATATACCGTCGTATTAACAAATGATAACTATACATTTTTAGGAACAACCAGTTCTGTAAGTGGTACGCAAAGCACCACAACTCAAGTAATGGCATTACAGGGTTCAGAAACAGTAACTGCTAAAATAGGTACAATTACATGTCCAACAGGCATTAGCGCAGTAAGTGATGGAAAATTACCTATGCCAACAATTACTATTACAGCTACTAGTGCTTTAACAAAAACTGGAAGCTTTACAATTCCAGTAATCGTTAATGAAGGAACAGTAAACGAAGTAACTATTAATAAGGTATTTTCTTATTCGATAGCTTTTAAAGGCACACAAGGAATTCAAGGAACAAGTGTTAAAATATCGTCTAAATCAATTCAATATGTTGGTTCTTCAAGTGGTACTACAACACCTACGAGTGGATGGCAAGACACTATTCCATCAGTTAGCGCAGGAAACTACTTATGGACAAAAACAACAGTAACTTATAGTGATGGTACTTCCACGGTATCATATTCAGTTGCTAGACAAGGTGCTAATGGTTCATCACCTACAGTATCTAAAACAGTTACTGAATATGTTCAATCAACAAGTGGAACTACAGTGCCTACAAGTGGGTGGGCAGCTACACCACCAACCGCAACTGCTGGTCAATATATGTGGACTAGAACAACTGTAACTTATACTGATGGAAAAACAGCTATCAGCTACAATGTATCTAAAAATGGAAGCAATGGTGCTAAAGGTGATAAAGGAGATAAAGGGGAAACAGGTGCTAAAGGTGATGATGCCATTTATATGAACATTACATCTTCTAATGGAAATGTATTTAAAAATACAGCTATAGCAACAACTTTAACGGCTCATGTGTATAAAGGTGCTACAGAATTAACTAGCGCTGCTATTACAGCATTAGGAACTATTAAATGGTACAAAGATGCTGGTACAACTGCCGTTGGAACTGGTCAAACATTCACGGTTAGTGCAGGGGATGTAACAAACAAAGCAACATATACTGCACAATTAGAGGGATAATATATGGCAGTTAAATCTAGTGCAATTCTGACTTTGATTAGAATTGATGATGGAGAAGATGCAAGTATTAGAAGTGCAACTGCACCCAGTGATCATACAAAGTTGTGGTTTGATACAACTACACAAACTTTAAAAAGATATGACAGTTCAAGTGGTACTTGGGAGATTGTTAACGATTATGCTGATGATATGAACAATATGAGACAAGAAATATCAGTTGAATATAATTCAGCGATAACTCAATTAAAAAACTCATTAACATCATTAGTAGAAGAACTGCAAACAACAACTACTAATAATACAATATCTATCAATAGTCTTAGTTATCAAATTATTCAAAATGCCAGTTCAATTCAGTTAGTTACTAATAATATTAATTCTATTACTGATAAGCTAACAGGAGTTGCTACTAAAGAAGAAATTTCTCAATGGGCAAAATTTGAAAGTGGAGTATTAAAATTAGGATCTAGTAATAGTCCATTTGATGTAAGGCTATCTAATACTGAACTTGGCTTTTATGAAAATGATAAAAGAATAGCTTATCTTTCAAATCAGCAATTAAACATTTCTAAAGCAGTTGTAATGAAACAAATCAATCTAGGTACTTTTCAAATTATATATGATGAAGAATTAGGTTTATTGATTTTGTAAGGAGGTAAATATGGCAACATTTGGAACCACTAATAAATATATAAACTATAGTGTAAATTCGCAGGAACTGTCATATGACATCAATTCTAACACATCAGTTGTTCGTGTTTGGATTGATGTATGGCGTACAAATACAGGATATACGACATATGGTAATGGTACAGTATATGCTCGTATAAATGGAACAGTATATAGTGCTGGAATAGGTACTGGCCAAAAAATTACTTCCAGTGCAATTCGATTAGGAACTTGGGATGTAACTGTAGGACATAATAGTGATGGTTCAAAGTCGATCGGTGTAAGTGGTTGGATTAGTCATGATAAATTCAGTTCAAGTGAAAATGGATATACACATACATTAACCACTATTCCTCGACAAGCCAATATAACCGATTCACCAACAACTTTCAAAGATACTGATAATCCTTGGTTCAAATACAGTAATCCAGGTAACTTCAATATGGAATGTTGGTTGGAACCAAATCCTAATGGAGAACATTACGCTAAAAGGACATTAAGTGGTACGAGTGGTACGTTTACATGGGAACTTACTAATGATGAAAGAAAACAGTTAAGAGAAGCATGTAAGGGCAAAACATGCACTATTCGTATAGGACTATATTCAAATAACTGTTCCTGGGCAAGTTATCACGATAGAACATATCAGATGACAAACGCTGAACCAACTATAAATAGTGTTGTAACAAGTATTATTGATCCCTTTGGAAGTCTATGTTTACAAAATAGATCCAATATTAAATTTACTATTTCAGCAACAGCTAAATATGGAGCAACAATTACTAATTATGCGGTTAGTGGTAATAACTTTAGCTATGCAGGAAGTAAAAATACGTGTCAAACTTCAAATATCAGGGATAGTGGAAGCTTAAAATATACAGTCACAGTTACTGACAGTAGAGGGTTTACAGCTTCTACAACAAAAACAATCAATGTTACTGGGTATTCCTATCCAACTATTTCTATGGAGGCGTTTAGAAGTAATTCAAGCGGTACAAAGGATGTATCCAGTGGCACTTATATTTGTGTCAAACCAGTATTTACGTATTCAGCAATAACTGGCAATTCAATAGCAAGCAAAGCTATTAAAATAAATAACATTTCTAAAAGTACAAGCTTTTCAAGTGAAGGAAGTTATGTATTTAGTGGTTATTCATTAAACGATTCTTATGATGTAGTGTGCACTGTAACAGATTCCGTTGGAAACAGTGCAAGTATAACAGCCACAATCACAGGTGCTAAAATACCTTTTAATATATCGAAGAATAAAGATGCTATAGGATTGGGAACAGTAGCTAAATATGAGGGTTACATCAATATTGGCTATGGATTTTGCAACGAGAATGGAGAACAGTTGTTTATGTTTGGAGTAACTGATAATTATGATGATGATTAAGGAGGAAAAATCTATTATGCAAGAATTTAAAATCTTCGGGGGGGGTGCGATATTTACTATTTAAATATTGCATTTCCAAAGAAAGAAGGTGCGCTAATTTAATTAGTGGACCAAGTGGTGATTGTGTATGAAATTTCTAAAACCACCAAAGAATATGTTCTTGAGAAAAAAGGATGTGTACTTTAAATATTCTATCGAAGAACAATGGACTGGTGAATATTGGTTGGATGGAAAGAAAATATATAGCAAAGTTATACAATCAACAGGTGTATTATCTTCTGCTGGTGTAGTTAATATTAAGCATGATATTGTTAATTTAAATGAATTTATTGATTATGAAGTTTTTATTCAAGGTGATAATACATTTTACAAACTACCAGTAGTTTATTATTCTAATGCGACATCAGGGACTTTTTATGATATGTTTGCAAGAATAAACGAAACAAGTCTTCAAATAATTAATAATAGTGTCGGCTGGAACAAATACGCAGTAACTGCTATTATATATTATACAAAAAACACATATCACGATTTTGACTAATTAAATTTAGCAGTAAAAATGAGTTTCATAAAACTTTTTGGAAATAAAATTAGAGCAAAGGATGTTGTAAATAAAACAGGTGTAGATCTTTTGATATGGAAAGAAACAAAGAAAGGTGCAAGGTTTGGCCAAACAATAAATTTAATAGACGGAGCTACGGAATATTTATTTTTATGCCACATGGCTCCAGGTACTGATGGATCATTAACATATCCTTTTTATATACCAGCATTCCTTTGCTCAAATATTGCAACTAATAATTTAACTTTTAGATTTGGAGGATATTTAACAAGTGGTGTAAGTCATGGAATGACTATAATGTTTGACAAAACAAGTAACTATTTTAAGTTGTCGGATTGGTATTATGGAAGTTCACCTAAAAACACCACATATACAGTTGATATCTATTATCGCTAATAGTAAATATCAAAACAAATGAAATTTATTAAGTTTTTTGGAAACAAAGTTAGAAAGAAAGATGTTTATTTCAAGTATTCTACTGAAGAACAGTTTACGGGTGAATACTGGATAGACGGAAAAAAAATATATTGTAAAGTTATATCCGTAAGTGGCTTCACTAAAGATAAATATGTAGCACATAATATATCTAATTTAAAACGAGTGTTGAGTTGTGACCTTTTTGTAATGTTTGCTGATAATACAAACCATATGATGCCACGTGCTCATATGGATAATGATCATGATGGTATTTCTATTCAAGTCAATAAAACTAATTTGATATTACAAGTTGGTACATCAAATGGTTTTGCGGATACAACAGGTTATGCAATATTAAAATATATCAAAACAACTTAAAAAAAGGAGACAAAATATGGATAACAAAACAAACGTATATACATTAGATGTAAGTGAAAAAACATTTAATGATGTACAAGCTAATAAATTCTATATTACTGATACAAAGAATTTAAAAGCAGGAGATTATATATTATTTAGAGTAGTTGTTAAAGATGAACAACAAAATGATAGTTATACTGGAGCAAATGTAATGTTAACCGTTAGTACAATTAATGATACATTTGTAGGTTTAGAAAAAGGATACAGTGTTGTATTTCTTAAGTAGAAGGTGAGGAAAATGAATAATATGGAAAAAGCATTCAACACAGCAGTAGCTATCTTAGCTACTTTTTTTACGTATCTATTTGGTGGCTGGGATTTAGCTTTAAAGATTTTAATTACATTCATGGTGTTAGATTATATGACAGGTGTAATTTATGCTTATGTAATTAAAACACTTAATAGTGAGGTCGGCTTTAGAGGATTAATTAAAAAATGCATGATTCTAGCCGTTCTTATTGTAGGAGTGGAATTAGATCGTATGCTTGGAAATGGTGGCACTTGGGTATTTAGAACTCTTGTAGCGTATTTCTATATTGCGAATGAAGGAATTAGCCTATTAGAAAACATTTCTAATCTAGGTGTTCCAATTCCAAATAAAATCAAAACTGCGTTAGAACAGTTAAACAATGATGAAGATCAAGAGAAAGAGAGTGAATAGCTCTCTTTTATTGAATAACAACCAAAAATTGCAAAAAATGGTTGTTAAAACGGAATTAATGAAAGAAAAACGGAATTAGTGAACAAAGGAGATTGTAAAAATGGGTTCAGATGAATTTTTAGATTTATGCAAAAAAACAGTTAGAGAGTATACAGAAGAACATCTTGATAAAACGGATGGTAATGTTGAATTTGATGTTTTTGTAGTTTGGAGCTGTAAAAGCCTACAAAATAGCAAAGCTCTATTATCTACAACTATTAGTGATGGAATGTACTATGAATTAACATACAACGGAGATAAAAAAGGACTTTATCTTGACGCTTATAAGAAATTTGAAAATAGATGTATCAAACTAGGAGGAAAATAAAGCAATGAAACAATATGTAGGAGTTAAATTAATTGAAGCAAAGCCAATGACGAGAGGAGATTATAACAAATATCGTGGATGGACTATTCCAAAAGATGAAGATCCTAATGATGAAGGATATTTAGTTAAATATTCTAATGATTATGAAAGTTGGTCTCCTAAAAAGCCATTTGATGAATCGTATAGAGAATATGATGCAAATGCATTACCTCAAACAGCTATCAACATGATTAGTAATGATTACAAAGAGAGATTTAAGGCCGAATATAATCAACTTGTTATTAGATACAATGGTTTAAATAGAATGATTGAAAATTGGGACAAAGGCTGTTTATCTTTTAAACCAACATGTCCTAGAAGCACATACGATTTACAATTAAAAGCTATGAAAGATTATATTGCTGTTTTAGAAGCTAGAGCAATTATGGAAAATATTGATTTATAGGAGGAAATGGAAAATGAACATTATTGAAAAAACATATAAATGGAATGGAAAATTATCAAATAGAAAGGCAACAAATAGAATTATTCTTCATCACGCTGAATCAAAATCATGTACTGCAGATGATATTCATAGCTGGCATTTATCAAATGGTTGGGCAGGTATTGGATACCATTTTTTTGTGAGAAAAGATGGATCTATTTATAGAGGTAGACCTGAAAATGTTATTGGATCACATGCTAAAGGTTCAAATAGTGATTCAATTGGAATTTGCTTTGAAGGAAGCTATATGACAGAAACAATGTCACAAATTCAAATCAATGCAGGTAGAGAATTAGTGGTTTATTTAAAGAAAAAATATGGAATTTCTAAAGTACAAAAACATAAGGATGTTTGCTCTACTAATTGTCCAGGAACTAATTTTCCATTTGATGCAATTGTAAATGGAACAGTTACTATAGCACCTAAACCAGCTGCTACAACTAAACCATCGCAATCAACTTCATCAAATTCAAGACCAACAGGAACATATGAAGTTACAGCTAGTGATTTATCAGTAAGAACTGGTCCTGGCACTAATTATCGAAGAAAGACTCATAATGAATTAACTAAGGATGGTCAAAAACATGACAAAGATAAAGATGGATGTTTAGATAAAGGAACACGAGTAACTGTCTATGAATGGAAAAACGGTTGGGCAAGAACTCCTTCAGGATGGTTATCAGGAAAATATTTAAAGAAAGTATAATTTGATGTATAATATATTTATTAGTTAACAGAAAAAGTAAAAAAATATTATCTATTTCTTCAAAAATGTTTCGACAACTTTTATATTAACTAATAATTGCATGAAAAGACCTACTCAAAATTACATGAGTAGGCTCTTTTTTTTATGCATTTTTTTCAAATTTCTCTATCCTTATTATATATAGGGAGTTTTTAATATAATCTTTTTTTACCAACACAACAAGGAAAAATCGAAAAATTTAATAGTGTTTTATTTATTAATAATTTAGCGAAAAAACGTACTTAAATAATAACAAATTAGTAACAAATCGCTCAAAAAGCGCAGTCTTATGCGGTATAATTTTCTGAAAGGGAAAAAAAGAAGCGGAAAGGGTTTACATTTAAATCAATAATTGATAAAATGTACATAGGTTATAAATAAGAAGGAGTGTTAAAAATGAAACAAATTTTATTAGTTTGTTCAGCTGGTATGTCTACTAGTTTATTAGTAACTAAAATGGAAGCTGCTGCTAAAGATGCTAATTATGAAGCAAAAATCTTTGCATTACCATTTTCTGATGCACCAAGAGTATTAGAAGATGTTGATGTTATCTTACTTGGCCCACAAGTTAGATTCCAAAAATCTACTATTGAAAAATTAGCTGCTGGACGTAAAAAAGGACCTATTCCTGTTGAAGTAATCGATATGAGAGATTATGGAACAATGAATGGTAAAGCTGTTTTTGAAATGGCAAAAAAATTAATTGGTGATTAATTACAAAAATAGTAAATTGGGGTTAACCCTTTAAAAAGTTAGTTAAGGAAGGTATTTATATTATGAAAAAAATTATGTTAGTTTGTGCTGCTGGTATGTCTACTAGTTTATTAGTAACTAAAATGGAAAAAGCTGCTGCAGCAATGGGTGATGAAGTTGAAATCTTCGCTTTACCAATTTCTGAAGGAGAAAAACGTGTTGGGGATGTAGATTGTATTTTACTTGGCCCACAAGTTAGATTCCAAAAAAATACTATTGAAAAAGCTATGGAAGCTGCTGGTGTAAGCAAACCATGTGAAGTAATCGATATGAAAGATTATGGAATGATGAATGGTGAAGCTGTTTACAAAAAAGCTAAAGCTATGATGGGTGAATAAATCACTAAAATGACGACTGTTTAACAGTCGTTTTTTATTTTATACTTTTTTAATTATTTTTCATATGCTATAATATTTCAAAAGTATAAGGAGGATAATTATGGAAAAGGGTATTATTACTGTAGTTGGGAAAGATCAAGTAGGAATTATTGCTAAGGTTTGTACATACTTAGCTGATAATAAGCTTAATATTTTAGATATTTCTCAAACAATTATTCAAGGATATTTCAATATGATGATGATTATTGAGTTACAAAATGCAACGAAAGACTTTGGAGATATTTGTGATGAATTAAGTGACTTGGGAAATGAAATAGGTGTTAATATTAAATTACAACATGAAAATATTTTTAATAAGATGCATCGTATTTAAAGTTAAAGGAGAATGAAATGATTAATTTATTTGAAGTTGCTGAAACAAATAAAATGATTGAGCAGGAAAATTTAGATGTACGTACAATTACTATTGGTATTAGTTTATTAGATTGTATGGATCATGACATTGATGTTTTGTGTGAAAATATATATAACAAAATTACTACTGTAGCAAAAGATCTTGTTAAAACTGGAGAAGAAATTGAAAAGAAATATGGTATTCCAATTGTTAATAAACGTATTTCTGTTACACCAATTGGTTTTGTAGGTTCTAATGCATGTAAGTCAACACATGATTTTGTAAAGATTGCTAAAACACTAGATAAATGTGCTACAGAACTTAAAGTGAATTTTATCGGTGGTTATAGTGCTATTGTTTCTAAAGGAATGACACCAGCTGAAAAATTATTAATTGAATCTATTCCAGAAGCTATGAAAGTTACAAACAATGTTTGTAGCTCAGTTAATGTAGGTTCTACTAAAACAGGAATTAATATGGATGCTGTTAAATTAATGGGGGAAATTATTAAAGATACTGCTGATTTAACAAAAGAAAATGATTCAATAGGTTGTGCTAAATTAGTTGTTTTATGCAATGCACCAGATGATAATCCTTTTATGGCAGGTGCTTTCCACGGTGTAAGTGAAGCTGATTGCATTATTAATGTTGGAGTAAGTGGACCAGGCGTAGTTAAAAATGCAATTGAAAAATGTAAAGGTGAAGATTTTGGAAAATTATGCGAAACAATTAAAAAAACAGCATTTAAAATTACTCGTGTAGGTCAACTTGTTGCACAAGAAGCATCTAAAATGTTAAATATTCCTTTTGGCATTATTGACTTATCTTTGGCACCTACGCCAGCAGTTGGTGACAGTATTGCTGACTGTCTAGAAGGAATGGGATTAAAGAGTGTAGGAGCTCCAGGTACAACTGCAGCGCTTGCAATACTTAATGACCAAGTTAAAAAAGGTGGAGTAATGGCATCATCTTATGTTGGGGGACTTAGTGGTGCATTTATTCCTGTAAGTGAAGATCAAGGAATGATTAATGCAGTAGAAAATGGAGCATTAACACTTGAAAAATTAGAAGCAATGACATGTGTATGTAGTGTTGGTTTAGATATGATTGCTATTCCTGGAAAAACTACTGCAACAACTATTTCTGGTATTATTGCTGATGAAATGGCTATTGGTATGATTAATCAAAAAACAACAGCAGTTAGAATTATTCCAGTTTCAGGAAAAGATGTTGGAGAAACAGTTGAGTTTGGTGGGCTACTAGGTTATGCGCCTATTATGCCTGTTAATGAATTTGATTGTTCAGAATTTATTAATCGTGGTGGAAGAATTCCAGCACCAATTCATAGTTTTAAAAATTAGAGGGAACTCTAATTTTTAAATTATAAAAAATATTGACGATAATAAATTCGCATTATACAATGTTTATGTCACGGGGGTATTATATGGATTATATGGATAGAGAATTACATGAAGAATGTGGTGTTTTTGGAGTTATAGGTCATCAAGATGCATCTCAAATATGTTATTATGGATTACATAGTTTGCAACATCGAGGACAAGAAGCTGCTGGAATTTGTTGTGAAAATAATGGAAAAATGATTTTTCATAAAGGTGAAGGTCTTGTTACTGAAGTTTTTAATCAAGATAAATTAAAAGAACTTCAAGGAAATTTAGCAATTGGGCATGTTCGTTATTCAACTGCTGGTGGTGGTGGTATAGCCAATGTTCAACCATTTGTATTTAGAACAATGCAAGGTTCTATGAGTATATGCCATAATGGAAATTTAGTAAATGCAAATATTTTAAAACAAGAATTAGAAGAACAAGGAAGTATTTTCTCATCAACTTCTGATACTGAAGTTTTAGGACATTTAATTAAAAGACAAGAAGGTCGCATGATCGATAGAATATGTGCATCTTTAGATAAGTTAGATGGGGCTTTTGCATTTTTAATTATGGTTGATAATAGAATATATGCTGCAAGAGATAAATATGGGTTAAGACCATTATCGATAGGTATTTTACCAAATGGAGCTTATGTATTTGCATCTGAAACATGTGCATTGGATGTTGTAGGAGCAAAATTTGTTAGGGATGTTGAACCTGGAGAAATAGTAAGAGTAAAAGATGGTAAATTATTAAGTAAAATTTATACAAAGGATCCTTTACAAGATAAAATATGTGCTATGGAATATATTTACTTTTCTAGACCTGATAGTAACCTAGATGGTATAAATGTTCATACGACACGTAAATTAGCAGGAAAGCAATTATATTATGAAAATCCAATAGATGCTGATGTTGTTATTGGTGTACCTGATTCATCTATTTCTGCAGCTATTGGTTATTCAGAAGCATCTGGTATTCCTTATGAAATGGGATTGGTTAAAAATAAATATGTTGGTAGAACATTTATTCAACCAACACAAGAAATGCGAGAACAAGGTGTAAGAATGAAATTATCAGCAGTATCTGCTATTGTAAGTGGTAAAAAGGTAGTAATGATTGATGATTCAATTGTAAGGGGAACAACTTCAAAACGTATTGTAAGACATTTGAAAGATGCTGGAGCAACAGAAGTTCATGTTAGAATTGCTTCACCAGCAATTAAATATCCTTGTTTTTATGGTGTTGATACATCAACAATAGAAGAATTGATTTCCAATAAAATGAGTGTAGATGAATTATGTAAGTACATAGAAGCAGACAGTTTAGCTTTTATAAGTGAAGAAGGATTAAAAAAATCTATTCACTTTTCAAAAGAACATACTTGTGGATTATGTATGTCATGTTTTACTGGAAATTATGTAACAAATCTATACGATTCATTTGATAAAGCAAATAAATTTGAAAAATAATTTATTTTGATATAATTCAACATTTATTGAGCATATTTATTGAAATATTTTAATTTATACTGTATCATCTATGATGTTGGTAGTAGGATTATCTTAAATAATATAAAGGATGTCCTAAAAGAGTGATATTAATAATTAATATCACTCTTTATTTTTTTATTATTCTAAATACAATTAACTACGAACATTTAAATATTTTAATTTTG
>OLOD01001377.1_pt1 | contig 15323 bp, 17 predicted proteins | sample 1671921 | NCBI WGS metagenome assembly OLOD01 (sample SAMEA3136626, study PRJEB25190) | human gut metagenome | biome: human gut; feature: human-associated habitat; material: faeces | place: Austria | collected 2013
CACGGCGCAACATAGATAAAAAACGTGTAGATTTCCATAAAAAAATTGCACCGAAAGAAAAAAATGCGTAACTTTGCAGCGCAAACCAATGCTACCGAGGAGAGATGGCAGAGTGGTCGATTGCGGCGGTCTTGAAAACCGTTGAGGGTCACACCTCCGGGGGTTCGAATCCCTCTCTCTCCGCAATAAAGCCTGATTATCAGGCTTTTGTTGTACATACACCCAATTTTGCACCCAAAATCGCAAAGTTGGGTGTTTTTTATGTATTCTTAACGCTCCTCACGCCTCAGGGGGCTCGTCGTTGCTGCTCAACGGGGTGGAGACAGCCGAAATTTCTTCATGTTCAGACTGGCCACACTATATTCTTGACATCCCCTTGTGCCCACCGGAAAAATCCGCTGACCCCGAAATCTCATAATGGCAACCAACTCTGTAATCGCATCCAGATAGGAGCCACCCAACTCTACACCCATCCGAACTTTTTCTTTTGCCCAGCCATATATAATAGGTTTAGGTTTAGTCGGGCATATATAAAGCCCGAACTAAACCTAAATCATGTGATGGCATTTATAAACAATTCGAAAAGATAAGAATATTATTTATTAAAAAAGGAGAATAAACTTTTCTTTCGACTGTTATCTGATTTCGCTAATAGCATTGCTCTTTTAAGTATTTGAGCGGTTTCGTTATCAGTCACTCGAAACACAATGTCAAAATCTGCAGCAAAAGCCTCTTTTGAAAATGTGTCACCATCGGTATTTCGTCCCAGCCAAAATGCAATGGCCCCATTATCTCCAACACATCCACAGACCAACTTTGAATGAAGATTAAACTCATTTATGGCATGCGACGCCCCGACCAGATATTCAGAATCTATTTTAGTTTCTGACCGACAGACTATCTGACAGATTTTATTATCCGGAAATACATTTATCCTGAAACGAAGTTCTTCATGGTGACCAGTAAATCCAATGTAAAATGTATGACAAGTATCGTCGTCTTGCGACTCTAATTCATATTTCCACTTCTCAGAGTCAAAATATGATTTGATTGTTTCTGTAACTATATCCATTGGGTGATGGTTTAAGAATATTGGTTTACTAAATTTTGGAATTGTTCTCTGTCATATCCCATCTCGTTAGCGATATTAACGAGGATTTCGAATTGTTCTTGTCGACCTGACATTTTTGTTAAATCATAACAAGTCAATAATAAAAACTCTTTTGACTTCTTATGTCGAATCGTTAGGACTATGTCAATCAGGGCATCGGCATCGTCATATTTAGACATTATTTGAGACAACTTTTCAGGTGTATCTGGAAGTCCAAAGAATACAGCAGCTTGACGAAATACAAGATACATGGCATCACTAATCTGATTGTCATTATAGCCGCCAAAGAAAGCGATAAGACACATAGCTGCTTCTTTTTGACGGGTTGTGAGATTGGAATGAATATCATCAAGACTTTCCGATGAAATTAAAGTTTCATCTTGGCTTGAACTTAGCGTACTAACATTAGCCTCTGAAGTATATGTCGATGCTGCATTTTCTGCTTCTTCAGACTTTTTGTTAGCGCGATAGATCAAATAAGAACCGAGAGCTATCCAAAATAATGGTCCAAAGGTATTGTTACCTTTTAAGGCGGCGCCGAGAAAGCTTAAAGCTCCTAAAACTACAAAAATCCAACCTGTGATTTTCATCTTTGCGTTATTAATTTTTAGTTGTATCCTGGTTAATTTTCTTAGAACAAGCGACAGCAATGATACCAATGATAAGGTTTAGCAGCGAAAGCCCGAAAGCCCACCCAAAACCAATCTTTCGTGTTCGCCCCCAGCACCCGACGGCATAAGCAAGGGACAGAGCGATAAAAAAGAAAAATATTTTTCCATAAGAGTGATATATTTATTTGATTCTATATTTAATGACAAATGGAATCAAAGGTTAACAACCTTTCTGCATATTATTCATGCTATTTACGATTCAAGTTTAAATATACTTCGTTTAAGGCACTTGAATTCTTCAGTAGACTGTTTACAACCTTTTAGAATGGAATAAAATTCTTTTTCGGATACTGATGAATCATTAAATTTTTGAATTAGCATCAATTCATTTTCAGCCGAATCGTTCTGAATCTTTTTACTCTCCCTAATCATTTCTTTACGAATCAGGCTATATGCCGTCAGACACTCAGGACATATACGAATTAATTTCTTGCATAAAGCGATATTAGGATTTCCAATCTTGTCATTGACCTTAGCTTCAAACAGATATTGCTTCTTATCGATAGCTTTCTTTTCTTCGCCCTCCTTGGATATCGCAATGATTTGGTAATTGATGTCGTATGCCTCATCATAACGTTCCAAAGCATACAATGCACGAGCTTTAACAAACATAGCCTCAAGACAAGTCCTATGGCTTAGTACCAAATCAGCATACCCTATGGCCTCATTGTAACGCCTGCCATACAAGCAAATAACCGAATTTAAGAAAGAGCTTGTTGTACTGCAATCTTTAATAAGACTAATTCCCGATGTCATTCCGACAAGATTATCATCATCAAGCATAATATCAAACATTTGTTTTGCCAATAAAGCCGCATTTCGATAATCTTGCTTTTTAACTTTTTCCTTTACTTCTCGCAAAATTACTTGACAAGCTTTTTCGTATTTTTTTGAAGAAAGATATTTGTAAATGGTACGACCTATTTGCAATTCATCATTTATCATGTTTACATCATTATATGAATTTGCAAAGGCTCTTATCTCAGGATTGACCATAACGTGATGCTGCATAAGTTTAGTGCTGAGTGTCAATCCATCCAAAGAACGCATACGACTAATTGCAACGTATGCTTGACCGGCAGCGAATGTACCCCATGTTAGGTCAAAATGCATACGGTCAAATGTCATTCCCTGAGATTTGTGTATAGTAATAGCCCATGCTAATTTCAACGGGAATTGGGTATAAGAACCAACTAATTCTGACTCAATTTTATGCGATTCACGATTGTATACTCGCTCATAGCTTTCCCATTTCATTCTGGTCACGCTTACACGCCGTCCATTTTCAAGCTGGACTTGCACAGTATTTTCATCAAGGTTAACGACCTTCGCAATTGTCCCGTTTACACATCCCGAAGTGTAGTCATTGCGACAAAAAATCACTTGCGCATCTATCTTCAATTTCAGTTTCTCAGGTGCAGGACAGTCTCCACTCTTGAATTTACCGGTTTTTACACCTTCATATAGAAATTCTTCGTTATCTATTTGCTCTAATCGTGTGTCATTGATTTTTTCAGCCATACGGTTAAAAGCCGTAAGAATTACGGAGTAATCTCCCACGTTGTCATCAGACTTAACATGCGTATTCAGTAAAGCCAATTCTTCTTTTCCAATCTCTCCTATGCGCATCTTGTTAAGGATCTCAATGAAATCTACATCAGTTTGACGGTAAATCTTCTGAAACTCAATCTTAGGAAGATTCATTCTTTTCAACACATTCGCTTTATAGAAAAAAGGTGTTCCTGTTCCATACAGGTCGCAAAGCATTTCATCGTCAACTGTTCCCTTCTTGACCACCGGTGGAAGCTGATACAAATCGCCAACAAAAATCACTTGCTTCCCGCCAAATGGCATGTGAGTATGAAAAGCTTTTTGCAAATACCTGTCCATTCCGTCTACCATATCACTTCTCACCATTGAAGCCTCGTCAATGATGATTGTATCAATATGCTTCAAGAGCAGCTCATTTTCGTCGGAAACAAAGAGATTTGTATGCGGGCCAAGTACCTCCAATGGGAAACCGAAGAATGAGTGCATTGTCTGCCCCCCTACGGCAATAGCTGCGATGCCGGTGGGAGCAAGGACAAGAAAATTCTTTTTAATTTCCTTTTGAATACGTTGGATAAATGTGGTTTTACCGGTTCCGGCTTTACCGGTTATAAACAGGCATTTATTGGTTTTGGCAACGATATCGTAAGCCATCCGCTGCTCTGTATTATTTCTATCTATTGAATGTTTTGCAAGTTCCATATCAAATCGTTTTGACCTTTATGACATGGAGAAGCGAAAGGTTAACACAAATCGTTGAAATTTATTTGAAAATAACTATAGGCAGACATCAATTTTGACATCTGCCTATAGAATTTCAACCGATCTTAGATTCAAATTGAATCGGTTCGATATCATGTAAATGTCCTATATGCCATTTGTTACAATAGCCACATTTGTATGCAGTTATCGGCCTTGTATCTTCCGGTCTTTTGGCTGAATATCTGCGACATGCCTCCACCGCATCCTCATAGGTCTGATAACAATGCTTGTTCTTCAGAATTTTTTTGCCGCTGAAAGCCTTGTATATAACTTTCCAATGCGTACCGGGAGCACGTTTCCGAGCATCATACTCCGTTACAGAAGCATTATACAGACTGAACGAAGTAGCCCTGCGGACACTCTGCCGAAATTGATTACTTCCGCGGCTAGTATTACCAAATTGTCGATGTACAGCCTGCGCTGCACGTTTCTCAACAAATCGTCTTACAAGTTTTGTCGTGGTAGAGTCATCGGTATTAACGTCCGTAAACATTATACCTTTGTCAAGCCGACGAATTTTCTCTTGTTTGAGCTTTTTAGTCAGATATTTATAACGTTCAGTCATACCTTGGCCAGAGTAATTTTTAGCGACTTCAATGATTGAGTCATCTTCCTGTTCTTCACACATAAGTGTCAGAGCGTGACGTAACGCACTGGTTAGGTTAAATATCTGTTCACTACCTGCAAGGGCATAATCACGACATGTTACAATGGCATTTCTTAAACGACCTTTGATGTTTGAATGTCTGATGACTCTTGATATCGCAGAAAAATCTTCATTGAGGACGGCATTGTCAAGCTTTCCGTAGCTATATAGCATCTTAAGCCAACGATTGAATGTATATGTCAGAATGCCGAGTTCGCTATTTAACAATTCTGATTTCATTGTAGTCGGAAGAATAGCCGAGTGAGTCATATTTGATTATGTTTAAATTGTTATTGATTGAGTTATTTTTATCCTTTATGTATTTAAACAGGAAAAGGTTAACGTTATGAAGATAAAAAATAGGAGCAGACCATAGATCTAATGTCTGCTCCAATGCAGTATGAATAATATGAATCAATTCAGTAGATTGATTCTATCTGGATAGATGCAATAAAGCTACATCTCCGACAGAATTTTGATTAAAATATAGGCTCCTGTTTTTATTATCCAAGACCCAATTTTAACCAAAACCTTTTTATACGAAAATGAATTCTTCATATAAAAACGATTTAAAGGGTTATTAAATTAATCACCAATAAATCAGCATTATAATATATGGGCAATGGTGACAAGCATAAAATGAGCTGCCCTTTATTTAAGTTCTATAAGACAATAGTATATAACTCTAATAGCATCTTTACGACCGAAGTCGTATTTTACTTAAAGTAACATATTTTCGAAAACAGAAATCACTTCTGCATTATCAATATTTAAAGCAAATATCATCTGTAATTTTGCGATGACATCATTCCACTAAAACAATTAAACGCTCCAAACAATAAAATATCAATAGTCTCAAGTATTGTTCAGCATTAAAACAAACACATTATATTATTTCATTAAAAGATAAAACATCAAACCGTTATTTGCTATCTCTTGATCTATTCAGTTCGAGAGAAACACACTTAGTAGCATCAGTCGTTGCATAAACATTAAAACCAACATATTTACAATACCGACTATTACCAGGATATTTACGACATTCAACACACATTTTAAAAGAATCTAAATTATCCATATCACTAGGAGTAGCTTTAGATATTAAACAATACTATTCTTGAATAGTTACATTACTATAATCAAAAGAATAGTTGAAGACTTTCTTCAATACAATTATACATACTTTTTTTGAAAATCTCAAAATTTTTTAGTTCAAAATAATGAATGAAGCCCAATAGTAGGGATCTGGATACATTTTTTTCATCTCTTTTTGAGCTTTAAGGAGAGCGTCATGAATTTCGACGCCCGAGGATAGTTTATCATATAGTTTGTCCATGAGCATCATGGTCGGTGCATCAGGGACTTTCCATAAGCTTAAAATCAGGTTATTGACTCCAGCTTTGATAAATCCACGTTGGAGGCCAATATTTCCTGAGAGCTCATCATAGCCGATTCCAGTTTCGCAAGCTGACAATATTGCGATTTGAACGCCTGACAAATCTAATCGAGATATTTCATCAGCAGTTAATATACCATCTTCATCATCTATTCTTGAATAATGATCATTAATAGACTCTAAGGCATTCGCCATTAGCAGTCCGGTTCTCGCCATTAAATGTTCTTCATTACTATATCCAATAGCTTTACCAAAAATCGTATCGTTATTATTCTCACGAGATAAATTAAACCCATGCGTTGCTACATGAATAATATCAATTTGTTTACCACTAAGACTTTTAAAAACTTCTTCAGTTGCATCTAATCCCTTGTAAGTTTTAGTGGCTATATTTTTGTCTGATAATTTCCTTCCAATTAATTCGACTTCTTTGCGAGTTTCAGGAAGATATTTAAAGCCTGCACGAATAATATCACCTTTATAACTTCCGATATTGTTATTATCGGATATCAGGGCCGAATCAGAATTATTATAAATAATCCCGCCGAATAACGTAGCATTATTTATGTGAGAATGACCGTTTTTGCACCGTTCAATCTTATTGGTTGAAGTCAATGAGTATACCTTAAATTTTTTACATAATTCTATCCCTTCATGATTAACGATAAAATTATGATTAACATTTTCTAAACCACCAGTATATGACACATACAAAGTATTGATGCCATCATCAATCTCTTTTTCAAGTTTAGACCAAATATTATCATATAAATATGTATTCGAGTATAACGAGTTTATTTCATAGGGGTCATTAGTGTTAATTATGGAATCTAATGCTCCAATTTCGCATAATTCAACATACTTTGGATAATCAGCCTGCTTTTTCACGACTAACGCGCCGTATTTAAAAGATTGCAATTGCAATCCTTTAACGAGCGGGACTCTAATAAATTCAATTGCAGCCTCATTCAAATCTAATTTATTCTGAATATCCTTCCAAGATGTTGTTTCAAATCCATTTGAGTATGATAATCCGTCAAGATTAGCTATTAAAATGCGTTCTAATTTCCTAATACTGTCGTTTAAAGCATTCCATTCTTCCCATGGGATTTTATCATACATCATTTGGTGCTTGATAGTTTTTATTTTTTTATTTATTGGAGTTACCTCATTGTGATTTAGCGATATACGCTTTAAACGGGTATCAGAAAATATATCAATATCCTTTAGAAATAATGAAGTGTCATATGCTTGGCCCAAATATTGTGGAGAACTATCACGATTTAATCCGCCCCATGATTCTACCATTAGGAGTGGAGAATATTTATACCAAAAATCTTCATGTTCAGATGTAGCGAAGTTTTTTACTTTATCCTTAATCTGGGCTTTGATTAATTGACAAGCTTTCATCGAATTCGTCTCAAATTCACTTTGATTATTCATGTCAAGATATAAATGAGCCAAATTAGTCAGACGCGTAATCGAATTAATCCAATTTGAACTAATATCATCATAATCATTGGTTATAGATTGGGCTTTCTCAAACTCATTCAACGCATGATAAATAGTTATAAGACTTGTCATTGACAAATCTTTCATATCTTCAAAATTACATTCAGTTGATATGTTATAAGCTATTTCTAGTAACTTACATGCTTCAAGGTAATTTTGTTTATTACAATATAGTAACGCTAAATCTGTTAACAATGCGACAGCACTTCTCCGATGAGTGGATCTAATATCCCCAACTTCTTTATTATAAATTTCAATTGCCACATCTAAATATATTTTAGCCATGACATTTTCTCCAAGACTATTCTCAATTAATGCCATACACTCAAGACAATTTGCATATTCCAAATTTATCAAGTTTCTCTTTTCGAGTTCTCTTTTATATTCGTATATATATTCATATGCCTTAACTTCATCTCCCAGTACCAAGCCAATAACAGCCTTAGGATAGAGCAAATAGAATTTATTCTCAGTATTTACAAAATTATTATTCTCGCAAGCACTAATTACGCTATTGGCTTCTTGGAGAAGTCCTAACTTAGCATATGATTCTGCCAAAAGTGTTGTCGCGCGAATATAATGATATGAGTTATTTTCGTGTAAGTTCTCAGCATAAAATTCTAAAAGAGACTCTAACTCTCGTGTATAAGTGTTAGTATCATACTTACCCATATCCATCAATGTAAATAGAGAATCTGGACTAATTTTCAAATCCTCTTTTGCTGAAATAATTGGTGCTAATAATATGCTGATAAAAATTGTTATTACGATTCTACCCATAACTAATTCTCTGTTGTTAAAAGTGCTCTTATCTTTGAAAAATACTTTTCTTCATTATCTGATTTTGGCTTGGCATCATTTAAATAACCCAATATTATATTAGCTGTTTCAGCAGCTTTATCGGAATCTTTTATGTAATGGACATATACATTATAGAGATGAACTAAATTAAAGTAGTATTGAGGGTCATTTTTTGTGAAAAATTTTTGAGCTAATTGAAATCCCTTCTGTTGAACATCATGTATATAATCATAATCACCTAATCTGCCTAAAGTCATTCCTAACATCCAATATACATCTGAGGATAATCTATGATTTTCTAAAACATAACCACATCTAGTTATAGTCCATTCAGCTATTCGATTCGCTGATTTGGGGTCATCATTATTAAAATATGCATTCATCAATTTATGCATAACGAAGACATAGTCCCCATCTATAAGATTAATATTCTCCGCAAAAGAGCGGGCCAACTCATTATATTTTATCGCCTTCTCATAGTCTTGTTTTATGGTATAAACTTGACCTACGTGTAAATAATATGCAAATTTTGCAGAATCGTTACTGGCGACTAATCGTGGCTCTATCTCACTTAATCTCATCAATGCTGAATCAGGATTGGTTGGTACAATTCTCATTTCTGAGATTTCTCTATATGTAATCTGAGCGTAAAGATTTGATATATTTGACACTGTTAATAATAATATAATGAATCTTATCATATTCATAATTTATTTATTAGATTACTTACGTTATTGCCTAAAGAAGTTCCAACCGGATATAACAAAATCAGTTGATTCAAAATATCCTTTGCCTTAGTTTTATTATAATCTTCAAGATATCCAATGACAAGATACCAGCCGATATGCGGTCCGTAATCAGTATAGTCATTGTATATATCTTGTTGTGATATATTCCACAGTTCATCCAGTCGAGCTGTTGTCGATTTTAAGTCTTTTCGTTCAACCACATTATTAAATAAGATTGTCAGTTCAGCTTCAATACTTGAATTCGAGTCTCCCCGTGTAATTGATGATATGGGAAATGCGTTTGCATATTGCATACCCAATCTTGTCGTTTCGTAATAGTCGTATCCTTTGTAACCACCGACAATGAGAATCGCAACTGTAGCAGCAATTGAAAGCCATTTGCTTAATGACAGTTTACGTTTAATTGGAGTAATGCTTGCCGCCAGTATATTTGCTGCCACAGGTCGGTTTACACAAATATCAATTTCCATCGCATCAGTATCTTTAAATGCGTTTATCAACTCGATGTCTGCATCCTTCATGCCTTTAATCAATCTGGCTTGTATAACTGCATTTTGCCGGAGTTCATTGTCTGCTTTCAATGCCTCAATAAATTCCATTTCCTCAGATTCAGACATATTACCTTGCAGATAACGACATATTTTATCGTCATCTGATATAAATTTTGATGTTTCGTCTTGAGTACTCATACTGTGCGTGGTTAAAATAGTTTATCAAGAATCTCACGGAACTTGTTGCGGAATTTTTCACAACAACGGTGCTTGGTTACCTTTACAGCATTTTCACTTGCGTAATTAAACTTATTTGCAAGCTCTTTCATAGGCAGACCATCACGATAAAATCCCCACAGCAGTTCGTCGCAAGGCGATGGCAGATTTCGGACAATCTTTCGTACAAGGGCTTCTTTTTCTTCGACGGTAGCATTATCATCGGTATCAAATGACAATACAGTATCAACTTTTTCATCAGAAAACCTTAGATTATTTTCATCAGATATTTCAAACGAAGCTGATATATACCTACCTTTACTACGTAAAAGTTCCATGGTTTTATTTTTGCATATAGCCATAAAATAGGTGGAAACTGACGAAGTCAGATTGTCAAGTTTACCCTCCCTGATATTATTGTGCAAAATGATAAATGACTCCTGAAATACGTCTTCACAGTCTTCTTTGGAAAGCGAATAGCTCCCACGAAGAAAAGCAATCGTTTTTTCGCGCTGCTTTCGTGCGAAATCATTCAGCAATGTCTGCCTATTAATCGGATTCGAGAGGATTGGCATATCAATAGCTGGTTTCTATAACAACGTTTTGTCTGATTAACCGTGAATCATTTGACATCATACGTTTGACATCATTGTGCCAGGAAGAGCGTAAATCAGACGTGTTTTGCAGAACTTTGTTGACGTAGAAGGACAAGGAGCCATAATACACCCCATTCTCCTTTATTTCGTTATTGACCTGATATGACCGACAGGCTTCCATAAGGCAGATATCGCTCATACCTTTCGATTGCTCGACTCTGATTCGACTACGTTTATCAATTTTGGGGACAAACATTTTTCCTGTCGCAGAAAATCCTCGATTTGTACCTCGGACTATTACAGAATCATTATCCTCTGCTCCACGATAAGACGAACCGGCATGACAAGCATCAATCACCACATTTACGAATCCTGATGCTCCGACTTTTGTTCGGATTGTTAAAAGTATTTTATTTAGCTCATCATCTATTATGTGATTTTCTCCGGTATATTTCCCTTCCTGATAAACCTTGTAAGCATCATAAGGAACTATTGCTTCATCCCAACCATCGGGCTCATCACCATCTAAATCCTCGACAGGTTGACCATGACATGAAAAATGCAAATACACTATGTCTCCTTGATTGCAAGATGATAAAAATTTAGATAGAGCCGCTCTTATTCCGGTTGCAGTTGCTTTTTCATTTGTCAATTGTGAAATTTTAAATCCATGTCTTTTTAATGTCGGTGTAAGCAAAACAACATCATTCGCACCATGAATATTATCCCACTCGTCCGCAGATTTTACGGATGAACCACGATAATTTGATATACCGATCAATAATGCCCTCTTATTTTGCGCAGAAATTTCACCGACACATGACCCCATAACAAGACTGCAGATGAAAAGCCCTGTGATAAATCTAAGAAAATATGCTGTCATTGATAACACTGCAAGAAACAAAAGATTAATTCACAAAATTAAGCAATATATGTGGATTTATCCTCTATTAACCGAATATTTAACTTTTAAATTTCTCAATTAACGACAAATAATAAAGTCCCGATAAATCCAATCCTATCGGGACATATAATCAAATTATAAATTTGTTGGATAATAATAGACGAAAGTGGTATCGGCTTGGGTCCTATGCTCGTGATGGCGGATTAGCGATTTCATGCTGTCAACTTCGTGTTGGTTGCCGTGAAGCATTAGGCGTTCAAGGTGCATTACCACATTCATGTCACGGTTCAGTCCACGCTCGCAACGGTAGAGCCATTCCACATCTTTTAGCTTTGAGTTTTCGTTGAGCTGATAGAAGAATCCATAGCCGAATCCTCCGGCGGCGAGGACTGCGATTGCGAAGATGATGTATGCCCACTTGGGGATTGCCGCCCAGACTACGCCGTTGATAAGATTGTAGATGCGGTGCATCGCGGTGTCCGCCATTGCATCCAGCTTCTCATAACGCTTATTCACAGATTTGTCCGCTGCCACCTGTGCAATCCGGGCTATCTGCTCATCACTGACATTATGGACAGATGGCTGAAACACTGATGGTTTAGGAAGTACCTCGGTATATAGCTTTGTGATTGCCTTTGCCATATAATCCGTCTGATTTTCGAGTGCCTGATTGACAACCTCACCCATATTTTCCGTAGTGGCGATGTTGTCAGGCAGTATGACCTTGACCTCTGACGGTCCTGCCGGGACTTGGGGCGGTGGCGTTGCCTTCGCTTTTGTTTCGAGGGTCTCGATGCGGGTGGTGTGGTTGGTTGCTGTCTTTTGCAGGTCGTCAATCTGCACTCCTTGTTTTTTGACGTCTTCTTAAAGTTTCGACATATTCAGTGGCTGTGTTTGATGGTGGGTTTCTTCTTTTTCTTTCTCATGTTTCGTGCAAATTCTTCCTCCTGTGGGTCATAACCGGGTCCGAGAGTAAACAGATTTCCGACCGCTCCGATGGTTGCGTCCAGAACGTCCTCCACAAGAGATGGCTTTTGTGACGGTGCATATTCGACCGTTACTTTTAGTTTCTGCTGGATAGAATCTGATTGCTCAAATCCCTGCCTGCGGTTGAACTCAAAGAGATTGTTCAGGCGGCGATATGTGAAAGCACGGTCGATTTTAGACCCGTTGACCGTTATGTCACCGTCTGTAAATTTCACGCCGATGGGTTTGCCGGTGTTGTGGTCGTCATGAAATTTTACCTCAATTCCGGCACAGGCGAGGCGGCGCGAGAACTCATCCCACGACTTACACCCATAAATCGCCTGACTGATCCGCTCCTTAAATACTGGAATTTTGTCCTCGTATTTCTGTTTCAGCGGCGAGTATGTGAGTCCGTATTTGTCCTTGATAGCCTTTACAACACGGTCGCTGCGCCTGAAATTGTTGCGCTCGTCGACTGCCTTGCCTGACATATTCATACGGTTATAGACGATATGGAAATGCGGATGTTCGGTTTCCAGATGGCGCACGACAAGATACTGGGTGTTCTTGATTCCCATACCTTCCATATACTCTTTTGCGAGCTGAGCCATGAATTCATTGGTCAGGCGAGGCGCATCGGCGTTGTCAAAACTGATGGAAATATGTCCTGCCGGATTCTCCTTGCCGGGCATAAATCCATGTATAGCTTCAAACGACTGCACCATTTTCGCATAGTCGGAGGTGAAAATATTTTCGCTTCCGATGATGCGCCATGTGTCGGGTGTGTACTCTTTCGGGTCGTGGAACTGGCGCGTCACATACCCCACGACATCGTGAAACGTGCCGCTTTTAAGTATTCTTGCAAACATAATCAGTCTCTTTATTGGGTCTCAATTTTTTGAGAACGTCAAACATCTTATCGACGACAGCGGCTAATTTATTGGCCGCACTGCGGAGTTTGAGCTGATGAAAACAGGTCATTGCCTGATTGAAATCGGAGCTGAGATTTAGTATTCCTCTGGCAATCTCCTGTTCAATCTCACTCAGGTGGCTGACAATCGTGAGCCGGAACGCACCGTGGCGGACATACTCCGCCATCTTTACTCCGGCGGTTTTTGACCGCTCCAGAAGGTCGGAGTATTCTGCATCGTTCAGTTTGATTGTCACCACATGGGTGCGCTTCTCGTCGGTCGGTTTAGAGGGACGACCGCCCTTTCTGACAGTTGGTTTACTCATAGTAGACTTTGTTGTGGTTTATGTGGATTGGGGAGGCAAAGAGCGGCTTATGCTGCGCAGTTTCTTTGCGGAGCAAAGCGGCCGAGCCGGTTATGGGAGTCGTTTTCGGAGAAAAAGAAATCCCGAAACATATCCTTGCCCTTCCCAATTCACTACGTTCATCGGGAAGCTGCCCCACGGTGTACCGGGTGCAGTGGTATCCCGACATTATTATCTCAGAGCTTGCGCCATATTTCGATGTCATCGGCATAGAGATTGAGATGCTCCAAAAGGACAGCATTGATGTAGCTGCCGACGGTGGTATCACGGTCGCCGAGGATACGAGCTATGCGTTCGAGCTTTTCCCATACGCTGTCCTCGATGTTGACCGGGTGACGCTTCTCCAGCTTTGCCGGCGTGAGATAGGCTGCCTTGAAATCGGCGTAATCCGATTTGCGCTGTTGCTTGCCCACGCGCTGTTGCTTCGGTAGTATCGGTTGTCGTCTGCTCGTTGTCGAACAGATTGTCTGTGTTGGCAGGAGAAGTGCTGTTGACAGCGTTGTCGCTGTTTACAGTGTTAACAGGATTGACAGGGGTAGTTGAGTTATCTGACTTCATAATAAAATCGGGATTAGGGGTTGATACTTTGGATTCAGGTGCATCGGTCAACTCGGTTGACTTGGATGCCGTGGATTTATTTGTTTTCATTGGAGAGTGTGTTTTTGGTGAAACTTTGATTTGTGAGATACTCATTCAAGTCGTTGAACTCGGAGTATAGTATGGAGCGGTCAATTACGGTTGAGCCATATATGGCTGTCAACTCGGTGAGTGCTGTTCGTCCGGCAGTGTCGTTGTCAAGATAGCAGTTGATAGCGGTGTAACCTTTGAGATATGGCACAGCCTTGTTGACATTGACAACCGAGTTGAGTATGATTGCATCTGTTCCGCTGATTATGCCGAGTGTGAGCGCAGAGAGATAATCAATAAATCCCTCGAACACGGCACACTCTTTTGACGGATCATCTCTCGCCCACGGCAGATATGAGATGTCCTTGCGTCCCCGGCAACCTTTGAAATAGCGGTTGCGCAGTTCCCAGCCACCGCTGACATTCTCGAATGCCACGGCAAAATAAAATCTGCCGTTGGCACTGTAATGTGCCTCCTTGCATTTCGCCCTGGCGATGTGTGCCGGAATGCCACGCTCTTGGAGGTATGCGACAAGTGCGCGGTGTTTCAGTGGCACGACCTCAAATCGCTCCATGCTCGGTGCGGAGTGTCGCTGGGGATAAGAGGAAGCGACTGCCTGCACTGATGGCACCGGACAACTGTTGATAATGCAACGCATGAGATAACGCAGGTCGGTTGACTGATACAACTCGGTTGCCAAGTCGATGATGTTGCCGCCTCTGCCAAGCCCGAAATCATACCAGCAGTTGAGCGTGGTTTCGACCTTGAACGATGGTGTCTGTTCCTGTCGCAACGGTGATTTATACCATAGCCTCGTTCCTTTTCTCGCCGTCGGTTCATGTCCGAGTTGAGACAAGAAGGTGGCTAAAGGGATTGATTTAATCTCTTTTATCATGAGTTCTAAAATGTTTGGGTGAGCTGGTTCTTCTTGGTTCGGGTTCTATTATATATGCCCTTTGCTAAACCAAACCAGAATTGTGGTTTTCAATAGTAGAAATCCGGATTGTAGATATACTCGCGGTTCTCATAGCGAATCATGCCTTTGTTGTCAA